>UMAY01001758.1_pt1 | contig 14160 bp, 9 predicted proteins | sample 1963831 | NCBI WGS metagenome assembly UMAY01 (sample SAMEA4835928, study PRJEB28245) | human gut metagenome | biome: gut microbiome; material: fecal sample | place: Denmark | collected 2008 | reverse complement strand
TACTTCTTAGCTGCCTTACAAGCTGCAATAACAGTTTCACAAGCCTGTTCAGAAAGAGCAGCATAGATACCACCTGTATGTAACCAACGAACACCTAAGCCACCATCGCTCTTGTTCTTGAAGATGTAATCAAAGTCGAAATCTTCTGGAGTAGCCTGAGAAATAGCTGTGTTAGCTCTATCTGAGCAACCCTTGGCACCACGGATACCGAATCCTCTTTCTGTGAAGTTGAGACCATTTCTGCAAAGACGACCGATACCATCTGTCTTCTTCCAGCAGATAAGGGATGTATCAACACCACCCTGTTCGATGAAGTCCTTCATAAGAAGACCTACTTCGTTATCAGCAAATGATGTGATAACAGCAGTTCTCATACCGAAGCACTTGTGAAGACCACGGATAACGTTATATTCTCCGCCACCTTCCCATGCTCTAAAGCTTCTTGCTGTACGAATTCTTCCTTCACCTGGATCAAGACGAAGCATTACTTCACCTAAAGATACAGCATCAAATGTGCATTCTTCAGCTGGTCTTAAATTTAATTTCATTTTTTAGATACCTCCAAATAAATTTTTACATAATCATATTAACATATAATTTAGATTTAATCTATATATTTAAGTAAAGTTTTGTATAAAGCTGTCAATTTTCCACTGATTAAAAAGAATATTGGTAAGTTACATTATATACAAATTGAAATATAATGTATTATGTAAGATGTAATGCAATTTATAAAAAGTGAAATGTTAAAAAAATATACATAATTATTGAAAATAGAACTTTTTGCTTATTGAAAATATTGTGGAGATATTGTAAAATATTTCTAAAATAGTATACCAATGAATAATATTTATGAAATGAGGCATATATATGAGCAATATCAAGAAGTTAAGAAAACTCAAAATCCAATGGAAAATATTGCTTTCAGCAATGCTTGTTATATTCGTATTTGGCGGATATATGGTATTTGCTAAAGCTGATTCCAGTGTCACTGTATCAGTGACAACGACAGCAACAATTGTTAATCAGGGCACAGAGTCGAACAGCATCGTGGCAACTATGTCGGGAAGAGATGAGAATAATGTCAGTCAGGATTCACCGGATAATTATAAGCCGGCAGTAAGAAATCTTAAATGGACAGTATCCAACTCTGATATTATTAAATTTGTCGTAAGTGATAGTGCGGGAACTAAATATGCAGACACAGCAGAAGGCACTGCCAATCCTACAATATATGGTAATAGAGCAGGTAAGGCAACAATTACGGCTACATATTATACTAAGGCTTACGGACCAGACGGTAGCATTACTTATGAAGAAGAGCTTGGAAATGACTCTGTAGATATCATCGTTCCTTTAAAGATTAACAGCTTTAAGGCATACAGAAATGGTGTAGAGCTTACAAAAGAAGAAATGCTTTGTTATCAGGTAGGAGATATTATTGAGATAACATCTAATGCCAATGATAATAATAAAATATTTGTTGAAACAGACAATGATAAGACAGGAAGTCTTTCTAAAGATGGTATTGTAGAGAAAGTATCATCTTCAGGTGCTAAAGTAACACTTAAGATTGTCGGTGGTGGTAGAACTAATCTTAAAGTAAGAACAGCAGATGGTGATGGTATCAATTCTCTTACAGCAACATACCAGATAACATCAAAGGTTGAATACACTGATGGAGTTGCTAACTCAGAAGGACATTCTATTCAGAAGCTTTCTGATGGTACAAGATTTATTACATTATCAGATAAAGATTTTGAAGACTTTAAAGAAGAAGCAATTCCTTCTAATATTAAGTATCCAGCAACAGCAGGTGTTACATATGTATCATCAGATACAGACGTAATTACATATAAGGCTGGCAGCGTAAAAGGTGTTAACGCAGGTGTAGCCCAGGCAACAGCAGGTGTTGCAAGTATTGATGTACAGGGTAACATAGGCTGGGCGACCAAAGATGTAGTTAATGTTGTTGTACCATTTAAGAAGCTTGGCAATGATGTAAGCAATATGAATGTGGGTGACTCAATACAGCTTAAGACTTCTGCTAAATCAACAGAGGTTACCTGGTCAACATCTGATAACAGCGTACTTCAGGTTGATGCAACAACAGGTCTTGTTACAGCAATGGGAGCTGGTAAAGCTACTATATATGCAACAAGAGTTGAAGATGAACTTTCAACAAAGTACAAGCTTAATAATCAGCTTTCTTATGAGATTACAGTTATCGATGGATTTGGCTTAAGCCTTACATCAATGAGTGTTAATATAGGTGATACACAGAACCTTGTGGCACTTGTAACTAATAATCCTAGCAAGGATGATATTACATTTACAGTAGAGAATCAGCCAGATGCAGCAGGAGTTGTTCCAACTGAGACTTTAATTAATGTAGTTCAGTCAGAAGACGGGAGAACATTCAAGGTAACAGGTATTGCATCAGGTATAGCACATATTAAGGTGACACAGAATGTTAATGGCGTTATTAAGAAAGCAACCTGTGTTGTATATGTTACAACACCAGTGGGTGAGATTACTATTAATCCTTCATCACTTACAGTAGACAGAGGTTCATCTGATACTGTACAGCTTATATTTAACCCATCAGCACCAACTAATAATAAAGTATTATGGTCATCATCTAATACAGATGTTGCAACAGTAGAAGGTGACAGCTATACAGCTACAATTACTGGTGTATCTGGTGGTACAGCAACAATTACGGTCATAACAGAAGACGGACTTAAAGTAGCAACTTGTGATGTATATGTAAGAGAACCTGTAACAGGTCTTGTACTTAATGCAACAACAGTTGAATCATCGATGGCAGTTGGTCAGTATCAGCTCGTTGCAACTGTTCTTCCAGCAGGCGAAGGTGTTGACCGTGCTGTAACATGGACATCATCAGATCCATCAGTTGCAACAGTAGATGAGAATGGTCTTGTTAAGTATGTTAAGCCAGGATATTGTACAATCGTATGTAAGACAACAGACGGAGCATATATAGCTACTTGTAACTTTATCATAAGCATACCAGTAGAGCAGATTAAGCTTGATTATACTGATGAGATAATGTCAATAGGCAGTACATTAAGAATTACAGCAGAGGTTCTTCCGGTAACAGCTACTAATAGAACAGTAGTATGGGAATCTTCTAATACTAATGTGTGTATCGTAGATTCTAATGGTCTTGTAGAAGCAGTTGGAACAGGAAGTTGTACAATCCTTTGTAAGTCATTGGACGGTAACTACACAGCAATGTGTAATATATATGTTAAACAGCCTGTAACACAGGTTATACTTAATACAACAGATATAACTGTAAGACAGGGTCAGGTATTCTGGCTTAATGCTACTTGTCTTCCAGAGAATGCAGATAATAAGATTATCAGCTGGGAAAGCCGTGATGAGAGCGTGTGTACAGTTGAGAGCGATGGTAAGGTTACAGCAGTAGGTGCTGGTACAACATCTATTATTGCAACCAATGTTGATACAGGACTTACAGCATATTGTGTTGTAACGGTTACACAGCCGGTAACAGGAATTTCGCTTAACTCAGATTATCAGGAATTATGGGTTGGAGCTAAATATGCAATCATACCGGTAGTTGAACCTTATGATGCTGAGAATAAGAATGTTACATATTTATCAAGTGATCCATCAGTAGCAACAGTAGATGAAAATGGTGTTGTTACAGCATTAAAGGGTGGAAGTTGTATAATTGAAGTGACAACCGAAGTTAATAAGTTAACGGCGGCGTGTACGATTGTAGTAAAAGAGTATGTATCATCAATAACTCTTAGTGAAACTGATAAATTTATGAATGTTGGTTCAACAGGAACGCTTGTTGCTTCTGTTGGAACGGATACAGCTACTAATAAGAATATAGTATGGTCATCTTCTAATTATGATATATGTTATGTAGATGGCAATGGTAACTTAAGTGCCAACTCAGTTGGTAATGCAGTTATTACAGCAACAGCGGCAGACGGAAGTGGTGTTAGTGCTTCTTGTATTGTAAAGGTTGTTGATCCTGTAATAGGAATTACAGTTGAACCAGATACAGTAAGGCTTCTTGTTGGTGATTCAGCTAAGGTTACAGCAGTCATAACACCAGACAGTGCAACTGTCAAAGATGTATCATGGACATCATCTAATGAAGCTATTGCAACAGTAGATGAGTCGGGAGAAATATTTGCCCTTAGTACTGGTAAATGTAAGATAACAGCTACATCACAAGACGGTAACGAAGTTAAGGGTGTATGCTGGGTATATGTAACACCAGTTGTTAACATATCATCATTAAGAATTAACTCTAAAGAAATATATATGCTTTCTGGACGAGCTAGACAGTTATCAGTAATTGTAAGACCTGTTAATAATACAGATTCTTATGAGTGGTATTCAACAGATACAGGAATTGTACAGGTAGACCAGAATGGTGTAATCACAACCGTTGGTCCTGGTACTGCAGATGTGTTTGTTATAAGCAATAACAGCAGTGTAGAAGCTTCATGTACGGTACATTCGCTTGCTATGAGTACATCACGAGTGAGATTGGAGCAGTACGATAGATTTAATCTAGATGTAATAGGTACAGAAGATGCTGTTACCTGGAGAAGTTCTAATCCAAGAGTATGTACGGTTTCATCATCAGGTGAAGTTATAGGTAGACGGGCAGGAACAGCTACAGTAACAGCTACAGTTCATAATAAGACACTTAGCTGTACAGTAACAGTTACTAACATCAGGTAATGCTGCTGGAAAATTTCAATTCTTGATATAAGCTTTAAAGATATTATAGAACTTAAAGATGGTTATGCCAGACTTGAATGTCTGGCATAACCATTCTTTATATAATATTTTGACTGTTATCAGAACATAATGGAACTGACTGTAATAATAAACGGCTTATAGAACAAAATAGACAATATAAAAAGAAACAGGCACTATAAGATTATTCTTATGGTGCCTGTTCTTTATTATTTAATATGAGGGGGAGATAGAAAGAATTAACTTTGCTATCTGATTATTAATATAACCTGTAATTGTGTGCAAAGTATGTCTTATTTATGAAAGAACGATAAAAAGAATTAACAAAATAATAAAATAATATATATCAAATGGGTAATGGCTATAAAGTTCAAAAAGTTTAATTTGTTAATTTATTGATTATTGAGTATCAATATGTTAGAATTTATTAGTTAAAATATAAAGGCAGGGGAATAAGTATGAATAGCAATGACAAAGATGAGTTAGATAATGAGTTAATTAAATCAATGAAAAAGCTTGTTGAAGAAGAAACTAACGTTGCTAAGGCGTTCATAGATACTCAGAACGAGTTATCGGATGAAGATGATGAGTTGGCTGATGAAACAATGGGTAAGACAAGAGTTATACCTAAGGTCACAGATGATATGCTCACTAAAGTAAGTGATGCTACAATTAATATCAGTGATTTGAATGCAGACAAAAAACTTCAATCCAATAAAGAACAGAATAATATAGATGATACCAGCAGAGTAAAAGAATATAATAAAGTCAGGGAGTCAGAACCGGTAACAGAATATAATATGGCAGAACAGCAGGATAAGAGCTCTGATGCACATATGAATAATGGTAATAATGAGAAAGATGACAGCGTGCAGGAAAAGGATAAGAAGCCTATGGATGCTAAGAGGAAAAAGATGATTATAGCTGTTTCCTGTGTAGTAGCTGCTTTAGTAGTTATTATAGGTATAGTTGTCGGAGTTGTTCTTAATAATAAGAATAAGAATTCGTTCCAATATAATTATGATAAAGGAATGGGTTCTTATCAGAACAAGGATTATGATAATGCTATTAAGTATCTTGCTAAAGCTTCCAAGTTATCTGAAGGCAAGAAAAATGTAGATTTAAAATATACATTGTATCAGTGTTATGCTGCAACAGATAATACAGATATGTCAATTGAAGTGTTAAAGGATATTTTATCATTTGATGAGAATAATGAGAAAGCTATAAAAGCATTAGCTTCAATATATAATACTAAGAAAGATGGAACAAGTCTTAATAAGCTTATTAAAGATTATAAGGATAAACAGGGTTACAAATATCTTACAGATTATGTTGTTGAAACCCCTAAGCCATCAGTTGAAGCTGGAAGCTATGATGATGTGATTAAGTTACAATTTACAGAGAACAGCAGTTCAACAATATATTACACAACAGATAAGACTGAGCCAGATAAGAAAAGTAAACGTTACACAGGTACAGCAATAGAAATACAGAGTGGTACTACTACAATAAAGGCTATTGCTATTAGTGACATAGGAGTGTGCAGTGATGTTGTGGAGCTGGAGTATACAGTTGACTTTAAGAAGCCATCTGCACCAACAGTAGGTCCTGCCTCAGGAACATATGAGGAAGGACAGACTGTGACAATAGATAATATTCCAGTTGGCAGTACAGCGTATTATACATTAGATGGTTCTACACCAACTAAGAATTCGGAGGAATACTCTGAACCATTTACAATTCCAACAGGTAATAATGTAATATCTGTTGTTATAATTGATTCGCATAACCAGTCAAGCAGTGTTGTTAAGCGTAACTATGTTGTCAACAAGGCTAAGACATATGTATATAATGAGGCACTTGAGATATTAAAAGGAAAGCTTATATCAAAGGGAGTGCTTAAGTCAGATGGAACTACAGCTGCTGATGGTTCTACAGTTACATTTGTATATCAGTCAAGGACAACTGTAGATGGAGTTGAGATGTTCGTTGTAAGATATGATGTGACATCTAAGACGGGTAAGACTTCTACAGCTGGTTATTATGGTGTCGCGACTAAGACAGGTGACTGCTATACAGTGACACAGAATGGCGGAGCATATAGTGCAGCCGCATATAATTAAGTTTTGATGTGTGATTAACACTTCAGATAATATATAACTGAAAGGGGTAATAAAATGTACAAGATTCTTAAGGCTGAAAAATTAGCAGAAAAGATTTTTCTTATGGATGTTGAAGCACCAAGAGTTGCTAAGCACTGTGAACCTGGCCAGTTCATAATTGTTAAAATGGATGAAAAAGGAGAGAGAATTCCTCTTACAATCTGTGATTATGACAGAGAAGCTGGAACAATAACAATTGTATTCCAGATAGTAGGAGCATCAACAGAAAAAATGTCTCACCTTAAAGCAGGCGATGCTTTTAGTGATTTCGTTGGTCCATTAGGATGCCCTTCAGAATTAATTCACGAGAATATTGAGGATTTAAAGAAGCAGAATATCGTATTTATAGCAGGTGGTGTAGGTACAGCACCAGTATATCCTCAGGTAAAATGGCTTCATGAGCATGGTGTAGATGTTGATGTTATCGTTGGAGCTAAGAACAAAGACCTTATCTTATTAGAAGAAGAGATGAAGGCAGTGGCAGGTAATCTTTATATAACAACTGATGATGGCAGCTATGTAAGAAAAGGTATGGGTACAGATGTACTTAAAGATCTTTATGCACAGGGTAAGAAGTATGACAAATGTATAGCGATTGGACCATTGATTATGATGAAATTCGTCTGTCTTTTAACTAAGGAATTAGGTATACCTACAGTTGTAAGTATGAACCCTATTATGGTTGATGGTACAGGTATGTGTGGTGCATGCAGACTTCAGGTTGGTGATGAGATTAAGTTCGCTTGTGTAGACGGACCGGAGTTCGATGGACATTTAGTAGACTTTGACCAGGCTATGAAACGTCAGCAGACATATAAGACAGAAGAGGGCAGAGCTATGCTTGCAGCCCTTGAAGGAGATACGCATCACGGTGGATGTGGACAGTGTAATTAATCAACAGAAAAGAGGTATATATAATGGATGTTATGAAGAAAGTTCCAGTAAGGGAACAGGCTCCAGATGTAAGGAATAAGAACTTTGATGAGGTATGCCTTGGATATAATGCAGAAGAGGCACAGGAAGAAGCAACACGTTGCCTTAATTGTAAGAATGCTAAATGTGTACAGGGATGTCCAGTATCAATCAATATTCCGGAATTCATACATAATGTAAAAGAAGGTAATTTTGAAGAAGCTTACAAGGTTATTGGAAAGTCATCTGCATTACCTGCTGTATGTGGCCGTGTATGTCCACAGGAAACACAGTGTGAAGGTCAGTGTATAAGAGGAATTAAGGGCGAAGCTATATCAATTGGTAAGCTTGAAAGATTCGTAGCTGACTGGGCTAGAGAGAACAATGTATCACCAGAGATGCCAACAGAGAAGAAGGGTAAGAAAGTGGCTGTTATCGGTTCAGGTCCTTCAGGACTTACTTGTGCCGGTGATCTTGCTAAGATGGGATATGATGTTACAATATTTGAAGCACTTCACGAAGCTGGTGGAGTATTAGTATATGGCATTCCAGAATTCCGTCTTCCAAAGAAGACAGTTGTTGCATCAGAGATTGAAAATGTTAAGAAGCTTGGTGTTAAGATTGAAACTAACGTAGTAATCGGTAAGTCAATGACAATTGACCAGCTTATTAATGAAGAAGGTTTTGATGCTGTATTTATCGGTTCAGGTGCTGGTCTTCCAAGATTTATGGGTATCCCAGGAGAAAATGCTAATGAAGTATTCTCAGCTAATGAATACCTTACAAGAAGCAATCTTATGAAAGCTTTCAGAGAGGATTATGATACACCAATAGCAAGATTTAAGAAGGTTGCTGTCGTTGGTGGTGGTAACGTTGCTATGGATGCCGCAAGAACAGCATTAAGACTTGGTGCTGAGGTACATATTGTATACAGAAGAAGTGAGGAAGAACTTCCTGCAAGAGCAGAAGAAGTACATCACGCTAAAGAAGAGGGGATTATATTTGACCTTCTTACTAACCCAACAGAAGTCCTTACAGATGATAAGGGTAATGTTACAGGTATTAAGTGTGTTAAGATGGAACTTGGCGAGCCAGATGCTTCTGGAAGAAGAAAGCCTGTTGAAGTCCCTGATTCAGAATTCGTAATGGACCTTGATGCAGTTATTATGTCACTTGGTACATCACCTAACCCACTTATCTCATCTACAACTAAGGGTCTTGAGATTAATAAGAGAAAATGTATTGTAGCAGAAGAAGCTAATGGACAGACATCTAAGGAAGGCGTATACGCTGGTGGTGATGCTGTTACAGGTGCTGCAACAGTTATTCTTGCTATGGGAGCTGGTAAAGCTGCTGCTAAGGGTATTGATGAGTACCTTTCAAAGTAAGTAATTATATTTACAATAATAGTAAAAAGCTGTTGATTTATTATCAGTGTTTAGATAATAAACCAACAGCTTTTGCTTATCTTATGTTATAGCCTGATTATAGCTGGGTAATATTTAGCATTGACAGGCTGCGTGATTTTATAGCAGACTGTATGGTTCTATGGAAGCCAGTGTTTTTATAAAGCTGATTGTATGCTTTTTATAGAAGCCTGTATATTCTTTTTGTTTTTGTAAAGTTGATTTACATATTGAAAATGCTGTCAATGTATTTATCAGAGATAGTGTCACATAACCCTTCAGACGTGTCAGGGAACTGTTTCATAATAGCATTTTTGATGTAATCACTTCTGTTGAAATATTTCATTTCTTCTGCAATATCATTGTTGTAAGAACCTTCAATGTCTTCTTTGGTTACATTGTCATTAAGCCAGTTGATAATAGTGTCCGTTGCTTCATTTTCGATAGAGGCGTTTGACTTGATTTTCTTGGAATACTTTAAAGACCAGAAACCTATTGCGATAAATCCAACAAATAAAAGACCAAGAACAACATTTACAAGTATGAAATTAGAACTACCTTTTGTTACAAACTTTAATATTCCGATGTCATTAAGAATAAGAATTATAATTCCAGCAGCACCGCATACAAAAAAAGTTATTGCAGACGACAAGTTATCTTTATATTTGTCATCTGTTGACTCATACAGATTGCCAGAGTGCTGTAAAAGCTCAATGCCTTCTTCTTCCTCGATAATATCTTTGGCTTCTTTTTCAGAAATGCCAGATTGCTTAGCTTCGTCAATGATGTGTTCATCAACTGTATTGTCTGACTGTGAATTTAAGCTGCTCACAATAATCTCCTTTCTATGCATATGAATAATATGTAATATGTAGCATTAAAATGCTTTGCGTAAATTAAACTATATATAATCAGTAAAATGTGGTACTATTACCAGATGTAAGCAGAATGAAAATGCTGTCTGCTTATTAAAATATATACGCTTAATTACTATTGGGTTAATTATAAAGTATAAATGTGAAAAATTAAAGAACATGGACAGAAAATTTAAAAGATTGATAATTAAAAAGGAGGTTATAGAAGATGAGCAAGACTCTTATTGTTACAGGTGGAAGTATTAATGTTGCGTGGGCGAAAGAATGGCTTGATAATCAGACATTTGATTATTGCATAGCGGCTGACAGCGGTCTTGAGTATGCTGATAAGCTTGGATTGAAGGTGGATTTTCTGCTTGGAGATTACGATTCAGTAGATAAAGATGTGCTTGACAGATATAAGAGTAATACTGAATTTGAGATATATCCTAAAGAAAAAGATTATACCGACACACATCTTGCGATTATGACAGCACTTAAAAAGGGTGCAACAGACATATATATACTTGGTGCGACAGGAACAAGAATGGATCACACAATTACCAATATAGGAAATATGAAGGTGGCGGCTGATTGTGGAAAGGACTGCCATATAGTTGATGAGCACAATTATATATATCTTTTAAGTGAGGCTGATGGAATACATATAATTCGTAAAGACAGCCAGTATGGAAGATATGTGTCAATTATTCCTATGTCAGAAAATGTTAGTTTAAGCCTTGAGGGATTTAAATATACGCTTGATAATTATGAATTAAAGCAGGGATTAAGTATATGCCAGAGCAACGAAGTGGAAGATGAACAGGGAATAATTAAGGTTCATAAAGGACTTATTATAGTTCTTGAAACAAAAGATTAATAACATATATGTCCCATGTGCAAAATTAATGAAAAATGCGTATAAAATTAACAAAATAACGTGGAAAGCAACAACAAATCTCTTGTAATTTAACTTACATTGTTATAAAATAAACAATAGTTGTTTGCATTAAGCAATATATAACAAAGAGGAGGTCTCGGTGATGAGTAATACTACACAGGCTTTATCAAGAATCGAAGCAATTCTTGATGATAGCAGTTTTGTTGAAATCGGAGCGGCTGTTACAGCAAGAGCAACAGATTTTAACATGCAGGAAAAAAAGGCTCCATCTGATGGTGTAATCACAGGATATGGAGTTATCAATGGAAATCTTGTGTATGTGTATAGCCAGGATGCTGCTGTGTTAGGCGGAACAATTGGTGAGATGCATGCCAAGAAGATTGCTAATCTTTATGAGAAGGCAATGAAAATGGGAGCTCCTGTGATTGGTCTGATTGACTGCGCAGGTTTAAGACTTCAGGAAGCAACAGACGCCCTTGACGGCTTTGGACAGATTTATAAGAATATGTCATTAGCTTCTGGAATTGTTCCACAGATTACAGCCGTATACGGTGAATGTGGTGGAGGTCTTGCTGTTCTTGCAGAACTTTCAGATTTCGTATTTGTGGAAGAAAAGAAGGCTAAGTTATTTGTTAACAGTCCTAACGCATTAGATGGCAACTATGAATCTAAGCTTGATACATCAAGTGCAGAATTTATGGCTAAAGCAGGTGTTGCAGATTTCATTGGTGATGAAGAAACAATCGCTAATGGAGTAAGACAGCTTGTATCAATGCTTCCATCTAATAATGAGGAAGGTGCTGTATACACAGATAATCAGGACGACCTTAACAGAGTATGCGCTGATATGTCAGCAGAGATAGCTGATGCTGCACTTGCTCTTACAGATATTTCAGATGATGGATTATTTGTAGAAGTTAAGGCTGAATATGCTAAGGAAATGGTAACTGGCTTCATTCAGCTTGATGGAGTTACAGTTGGTGCTGTTGCTAACAGAACAGCAATATATGATGAGAATGGCGAAAAGGCAGAAGAGTTTGCAGCTGTATTAACTACAGATGGAGCTTATAAGGCAGCCGAATTCGTAACATTCTGTAACGCATTTGAAATACCAGTGCTTTCGCTTACTAATGTTAAGGGCTTTGAAGCTAATGTAAGAGCTGAGAAGACAATTGCCAAGGCAGCTGCTAAGTTAGTATATGCATTTTCTAACGCAGATGTGCCAAAGGTTAATGTAATTACAGGTGAAGCTTATGGAAGCGCATATGTAGCTATGAATTCTAAGTCAGTAGGTGCAGATATGGTATATGCCTGGTCACAGGCAAGCATCGGTATGATGGATGCTTCTTTAGCTGCTAAGATTATGTATGCTGATGAAATCGCAGCAGCAGATGATGTTACAGCTAAGATTAATGAAAAGGCTTCTGAATATGCGGCATTACAGTCAAGCGTTGAGCAGGCAGCTGCAAGAGGTTATGTTGATACAATTATTAACCCAGAAGATACAAGAAAGTACATTATTGCAGCATTTGAAATGTTGTTTGATAAAAGAGAGGTTCGTGCAGATAAGAAGCATGGCACAGTATAATTGAAGAGGTGATAATATGAAGAAAATTAAGTTTAAAAAGTTCTTAGTGTTATTCTCATTACTTATCTGTGTATTCTGTATGACAGCCTGCAGTTCATCTAATGGCACTATATCAACAGCAAGTGCCAAGACAGAATTAAAACAGCAGCAGCTTGATGCCAGTGAGGCTTATCTTGTAGACTGGGTTAAAGATATGATTACATATCTTGATAAGAATGATTCTGCTAAGATAACAGCGGATGCAGAGGCAGCTCAATCACTTACAATGGTAAATAATAAGTTATACATTGTTGACCAGAGTGGAATTAGTGTTAAGACAATAGCTTTTTATAATAGCTGGAATAGCACAAGAGATGAGTTAGGTGCTTTAAAGAGTATCAATGAAATTAATGTAGAACTCAATAGCAAGACAGGTGAGTTATGTACTATTACAGTTGATACTTCATATGAGAAAAATGATAAATGTACATTTGAATTCGTAATTAATGATGACTATACACTTGAAAATGGTGCTATCAATCCATCATATACTACAGGACAGAAGATGTATAAAGCGGTAATGAATACTCTTATCGGTATGGGAACAGTATTCGTTGTACTTATATTTATTTCATTCATTATTTCATTATTTAAGTACATCAATAAGTTTGAGAATAGAAATAAGGCTAAGAATGAAGCATCTAATGGTGCCCAGGGCGTTGATAATGCTATTGCTCAGATAGTTTCAAGCGAAGAGCAGGATGAAGAAGTTGATGATCTTGAACTTATAGCAGTTATAACAGCAGCTATTGCTGCATCAGAGAATACATCTACAGACGGACTTGTAGTTCGTTCAATTAGAAAGGTTAATAGCAGGAGGAAATAAATTATGAAGAATTATACAATAACAGTTAATGGTAATGTATATGATGTTACTGTAGAAGAAGGAACAGGAAGCACAGCAGGTGCAGCTAAGGCAGCAGCACCAAAAGCACCAGCAGGCGCACAGGGTGCAGTAAAGGTTAATGCACCAATGCCTGGTAAGATTCTTAAGGTTAACGTTAATGCGGGCGCAGCAGTTAAGAAGGGTGATGTATTACTCGTTCTTGAAGCTATGAAGATGGAAAATGAAATCTGTGCACCACAGGATGGTACAGTTGCTACAGTTGAGTGTGCAGCTGGTGATTCAGTAGAGTCAGGTAAAGTATTAGTTTCTATGAACTAATTGATATATCAATTAGTTGTGTAGAGATAATATACGGAGGTAAAAAATGGAATATATTTTATCAACATTGGGAAACCTCGTTCACCAGACAGCATTCTTTAACCTCACTTGGGGTAATTATCTGATGATTCTGGTTGCGCTGTTTTTCATGTATTTGGCAATCAAAAAAGAATATGAACCTCTGCTTTTAGTACCTATTTCATTTGGTATGTTACTTGTTAATCTTTTCCCGGATATTATGTTATCTATTGAAGATTCAAGCAATGGCGTAGGTGGTTTGTTACATTATTTTTATTTATTAGATGAATGGAGTATTCTGCCATCACTTATCTTCCTTGGTGTTGGTGCGATGACAGA
>UMAY01029378.1_pt1 | contig 14285 bp, 10 predicted proteins | sample 1963831 | NCBI WGS metagenome assembly UMAY01 (sample SAMEA4835928, study PRJEB28245) | human gut metagenome | biome: gut microbiome; material: fecal sample | place: Denmark | collected 2008 | reverse complement strand
ATTTTCCTGCTCATCCTGATTTTTATCTGTATCTGCCATCTTATTCTTTCCGAATGAATTCTTCGCAACCTTAAGGTAGCCCTCGTCTACAAGCACTTTAAATGTAGCATAAAGCTGTTCATCTTTTACAACTGAGGTAATGCTCACCTTCTGGTATATAGCCGCTGGATAGAATATGCTCAGAAATCTTCTGACAATTATCTCATATGTCTTCTGTGCAGTTGATGATAACGATGATAAACTTCCAAATCCCTGTCCTGTAGGAATAATGGCATAATGGTCAGTTATTGCTTTATCATTGCAATACCTCGTCTTCTCAATTCCTTTGTACATATTACTATCTAATATCTGCTGTGCATACTCTCTGGCTGGTGCATAATTTCTTAGGCCTCCTATATTCTTGTATATTTCCTTACAGACAGCAGTTGATAGCACTCTCGCATCTGTTCTTGGATATGTAACAAGCTTTTTTTCATATAACTCCTGAATTATATTAAGTGTCTGGTCAGGACTTATCTTGAATAATTTACTACATTCGTTCTGTATTTCTGCAAGATTATACAATAACGGAGGATTTTTTGTTTCCTTTTTCCTTGAAGCTTCCTTTACAACGCCCTCTGCAGGGAGTGGTTCTGATAAAATATCCACAAGCTCCCTTGCTTTATCCTTATCCTTAAACCCATTATCCTTATATAGATATGGTGTATTATAATATCTGCTTGCCTCACACACTCTCCACTCGGCATCAAATGTATGATCATTAATATCCGCTGTTCCAATAACCCTGTAGAATGGTGTCTTGACAAAGCTTCTTATCTCTCTTTCCCTTCTTACAACCATTCCCAGAACACAGGTCATAACACGCCCAACAGACACAACTGCCCTGTCAAGATGAAGATAATTGGCAATATTTCTTCCATATTTTAATGTAAGAACCCTCGAAAAATTGATACCCATAAGATAATCTTCTTTTGCTCTTAAGTATGCAGCATCACTTAGATTATCATATTCTGATATATCTTTAGCGGTATTAATACCTTTAAGAATCTCTTCTTCTGTCTGGGAATCAATCCATACCCGCCTTTCCTGCTTGTCCTTTACCTTGGCTTCCTGCCTTACAAGCCTGTATATATATTCTCCCTCACGTCCCGAATCAGTACATACATATATTGTATCAACATCAGCTCTGTTTAAAATGCCTTTTACTATATCAAACTGCTTCTGAACAGCTGGAATAACTTCATATTTAAAAGTCTGCGGAATAAATGGAAGTGTATCAAAACTCCACCTTTTCAATTTCTCATCATAGGCATCCGGATAACTCATTGTAACAAGATGTCCAACACACCATGTAACTATATGATTATCCGCCTCAAGATAACCATCTTTTCTTTTAAAATCCGTATGCAGTGCCTTGGCAAATTCCTGTGCAACACTCGGTTTTTCCGCTATATATACGGATTTTCCCATATCATCACTCCATTCTTTATACTATTTTTCACTATCTGACAGATAGATTTTTGATATTAACGCTATTATTTATAAACCATAGCTATTTTGACTCATCTAAAGTCTTAAAAAATGCTGGTATATATTCTTTCATATAATAATCAGCTTCTTTTATCTTCATATCCCTAATAGAATTATATATTGTCTTTTCTGCCTCAAGAAAATCGCAATTCCCCATTTTCTTTTCCTCTATACACTTTATATAAGCTGAAATTCTGTCAGCTGCTTTAACATACTCCCATAATCCTGCTTCATTTTCTGTTTCTAAAAGAAGCCCTTCATATCTTGCCCTTAGAACTTCTGGAAGTCCTGATAACATCTGCTCATTAGCCACCTGCTCGACTTCTTTATACGCATTTCTTATATATGGACTGTAATACTTAACAGGCGTTGGCATATCCCCTGTAATTATCTCTGTCACGTCATGATACATTCCAAGTACCGCAAGACGTTCTGCATTAATATCCCCACCAAACACTTCATTATTAATAACACCAAGTGCATGTGCAATAAACGCAACTTCAAGACTATGCTCGGACAAATTCTCATTGCGTGTATTTCTCATAAGTCCCCATCTGTTGATATATTTCATTCTTGACAGCATTGCGTAAAAATAATTATTCTTCATATTTCATACATCTCCACGCTTCCATATATTTATAATATTATAAGATATATTGTAAGTTTTTGCAAATTCCGTATAATTTTCCAAATAAATAAGGAAGATAATCAGGCTCAACGCCTTTTCATCTTCCTTATATATTTATTAATCTTAATAACTATTAATTGATGGCTCACACTAAACCGCCTGTCAATATTATAGCTATTATATACTAATTATTCTGATATCTTATTTAGCTGTAATGTAACCCTGAGCCTTAAGAAGTTCTGCACATAATACAGCTCCACCTGCTGCTCCTCTTAATGTATTATGTGAAAGACCTACAAACTTGTAATCAAATACACTGTCTTCTCTTAATCTGCCAAGTGAAATTCCCATTCCATGCTCATAATTAACATCAAGCTTAACCTGTGGACGGTCATCTTCTTCAAGATACTGGATAAACTGCTTTGGTGCTGATGGAAGATCAAGCTCCTGTGGTGCTCCCTTGAAGTTTCTCCATTTTTCGATAATCTGTTCCTTAGTAGGCTTCTTACCAAAGTTAACAAATACTGCCGCTGTATGTCCATCAAGAACTGGAACTCTTAAGCACTGGCAAGTAATAACTGGCTCAGCAGCAGGAACAATTTCACCATTCTCAACTGTACCAAGAATTCTAAGAGGTTCTTTTTCTGACTTTTCTTCTTCTCCACCGATATATGGAATTATATTTTCAACCATCTCTGGCCACTGTTCAAATGTCTTACCAGCTCCAGAAATAGCCTGATATGTAGTAGCTACAACAAGCTTTGGCTCGAATTCCTTAAGAGCTGCTAATGCTGGTGCATAACTCTGGATTGAGCAGTTAGGCTTTACAGCTATAAATCCTCTTGTAGTTCCAAGTCTCTTCTTCTGTGCCTCTATAACCTTAGTATGTTCTGGGTTAACCTCTGGAAGAATCATAGGAACATCTGGTGTCCAACGATTAGCACTATTGTTAGATACAACCGGAACTTCTGCCTTTGCATATCTTTCTTCTAATGCCTTAATCTCTGCTTTTGGCATATTAACTGCACAGAATACGAAATCAACCTTAGATACTATCTCATCAAAGTCTTTATCCATATCATATACAGGCATCTTCTTAACGAATTCTGGCATTGCTGTCTGCATCTTCCAGCGTCCCTCAACAGCATCTTCGTAAAGCTTTCCTGCTGAACGTCCACTTGCTGCAACTAACACTACATCAAACCAAGGATGATTTTCAAGTAATGTTATAAATCTCTGACCTACCATGCCTGTACCACCAAGGATACCAACTCTTAACTTCTCGCTCATTATAGTCCTCCAATTATTGTTATTCTAATTGCCTGAAAACAATTTGCGCATTTTGTCTTTCTGTGACGTACATTTGTTTTTCATTGCTTTGACAATACTATCATAACTGTAATTATATTGCAAGGGCTTTTTAATGATAAATTGTATAAAAATCAATATTCAAATATATACCTGTCATATCCGTTAATTATAGTTGTGTTATTATACTGCTCCTCTCTTTGGAATTCCCTTGAATAATTCAAATGTACATGCCCGTGTATGAAATATTTGGGACTGTATTTGTCAAGTATATCAACAAATGCTTCAAACCCCTTATGTGGATTATCCTCACCATCACCAAGCCCTGCCGCCGGAGAATGTGTAAGCAGTATATCAATGCCTTTCTTTACCTTTATCTTAGGCCACATCATAGCAGCCCTTTTCTTCATCTGATTCTGTGTATACTGGTTAATACCCTTCTTGTATCTGATTGAACCGCCAAGTCCCATAATTCTTATTCCATTGTATACATATATCTTATCTTCTATACATATACAGCCTTCTGGCTCTTTATCTGCATAGCCATCATCGTGATTGCCTCGCACATATAATATAGGCACTTTAGAAAATGAAGCAAGAAATGACAGATAATCTGCTTTTAAATCTCCACAAGACAATATAAGGTCTATTCCTTCAAGCTTCTCTTTTTCAAAATAATCCCACAGGTACTTTGACTCAACATCAGCTAATACTAGTATCTTCATAACCTTTTAACTTTCCTCACTAATCGTTCACATCTATAATTCCCTGATTGATAACAAGCATTTTTGAATTATCATCAAGTTCTTCATATTCTGGTACTCTGCCAACAACATTATCAAGAAGCCAATCCATTTCAATAATCTCATCAGGATCAAGTTCTTCGTCTGGCTTATTGTGCACCTTTCCATCCTGATCCTTTAATTCACCCGTAAATGGCTTGAACTCACCTTTTACTATTGCTTCCCTTATAAGCGATGTAACCTTTTTCGTTTCATCAGGAACTGCACCGCCATATATTATGTCAATTGCACCAGCAGACATACCCCACCAGTAATTAAGTGCTGATACCTTATCTCCTTCTTCTTCCTTCTTCCACGAACCACTTAATATGCTCTGTATAAGCTTCTCGTAGAACACACCCCAGTGCCATACAGGCATTGCCAGATGCTTTACCATACCTGAGTCCGTTACATAAAGACCGAACTTTCTTGATGTCTTCTTAGGTGTTATCATATCCTGATCTGAAATACAGTTAATACCCTGTTCTGCAAATCTTGCTTCTATGTCATTGTCTTTAATGCCACTCCATTCAACATATACCTTAACATCAGGATTTACCGCCCTTGCCCCCATAGCAAAAGCATTAACATTAGCCATAACACCATACAACGGACAGCTTGCAACATAACCAATCTTGTCACTCTTTGCCATAACCCCAGCTATAACCCCCGTCAGATACTTAGCCTCATACATTCTTGCATAATAAGTTCTTATATACTTATGCGATATATTAAGCGAACAGTTAAGTATCTTAGCCTTTGGATGTGCTATTGCCTGTTTAAGACTTGCATACATCATAGATGGCGATGTTACAAATATAAGATCCGTATTATCATCAATAAGCCTCTGGATGGCATTATAATCATCTTCCTTTGGTCTTACATTAGTAATACTGACTGTTTCTATCTGGCTTCCAAAGGTTTCATCAATATACTGTCTTCCCAATTCGTGGGCATAACACCACTCAGATGTCTGTGGTGTATTCTCGTATATAAATCCAACCTTAAGCCTTTTATTAGCCTCTCCTCCTGACCTTGGGAGAAGATAACTTAATATATTCTTCTTGGCTGGCTGTGTTGTAACCGGATCCATTCTTAAATCTACTTCGCTGTTATCTGATAATAATTCAAATTCAGCCCAGGTCTTAGCTACATTTTTATCCATCTGCTCCGGTGTCATATGGCGTACTGTATCATATCCGTGAATATGAATAAATCTTAAAAAAGCATCTCCAACTGGATAATCAAATCTGTCACCGCCTCTTGATTCATAAGCTGTTCTAAAGTTAAGATAACTTGATACCAAATCCCTCTTGTCATCTTCATCCATTGGCTGTCCCGGAGTAATTCCAACAAGCTCCATAAATGTTATGAAGCTGCCCTCTTTGCTGAAATAGATATCATTAATCTTGGTAGATTTATAAAAATCCATAAATTCATAATATATCTTAACATCAGGATTGTCAGACTTCCTAGGCACTTTACGGATAACCTGTGCATTTACCGTCACCGCATTAAAATATTTAAGAACACTAACTCTCTTGTTACCCTCAAGAACGTAGAATTTATTCATATATTCATATACTTTAATAGGGTCTCTTATTCCCTCATTAACCTGACTGTCACTAAGTGATGCCCATTTAGCTGAGAACTCACTTCCCCATTCAAGAATAGGCATCCAGTTATCTGCAAATGCATTAGTTCTGCCTGCTGTACATGTACCAACAACAAGCCTTAAAGGTATCTGGTCTATTCCAAGACTTACTTCTGAATCTATCTGTTCTTCATCCATCATACTTTCCATAACTGGAAGATATGGATATTTACCCTTATTGACACACGCATTATATTCTCTTTTTCCAAGCTTAAGAGCACTCATATAATCCTGTACTGACATATTAATCCTCCATTCTTACATTACAACACACTTGCAATAACCTTAGTAAGTGTCATTATATAGTTCTTGTCTGATTCATTCCATCGAAAACCTTTATTGAATGTATCATACGATGCAATTATATTATCTCCTGCCTGATTGGTAAAGTAACTATATATCATTCCACCGATATTACTTTGAATTGTTTCATCATACAGCTTCTTGTTAAATGACTCTATATTCGATGTGTACACAATTGTCATATAGTGGTTCTTATCAAACATTCCTAAGAATTCTTTAGTATTAACTATATCATTAATGTCTGGAAGCTTCACATAATTACCATAATATTCAATAAGCCTGCCAGTTGTTCCATTATATATCCTTATGCCATCAATCTCAAATGCTTTACAGGCTCTCTGTAATACATTATCAAGTACACTGCTTCCATTCTTTATAAGATTAATAGACATATCAGCAACTTCCTGTGCCAGTGTTTCACCTTTTTTAATAGGTGCCATAGAAAATCCTTTTCTTCCCATATCATCAAGAAAATCGCCGTGTTTCTGTGCATCATATATAATATATCTGTTCTTTCCTTTATTCTTGGCAATATAAAGGCATTTATCAGCCTTATTAAATAATGAGTCATAATCACTTCCATTGTCTGGATATTTACACACACCCATAGAAAGAGTAACATCACAGCTGTTCTCTCCCTGCCCTAACTCCGCCCTTACTTTCTGCTTGATAAATGTAAGTATAGAACGCAGCTGGCTTTCCTTAGTTATCCAATTCGTAAATATAAAGAACTCATCTCCTCCAAATCTTCCAACAATACCTCTTCCATTAAGTGCGCTGTTAATAATAGCGGCAACTTTTAATATAACTTTATCCCCATACAGATGCCCATATGTATCGTTGACATTTTTAAAATTATCTATATCTATCATAGCCATATAATGTATATCTTTATTAGTTGCAATTGAGTCCTGCACATATTCCTTGCAGGCTCTTTTATTAAGAAGCCCTGTAAAGAAATCCTTCCCCTCCTGTGTGGCATAATAACTGACCTCATTCTGCTTATCAATTGACTTGATAATCCCAATTACAACCCTGTCTCTGTTATTCTTATATGTAAGCTTACAATCAATGTTATATACAACAAGCTTGGACATATCTGTAATAAGCGGTCCTGTAATCTCACCATTAAACCCCTCATTAGCATTACGGACTTTATTAACAAAATCTGTAAAATCCTGCTTTTGTCTTGCATTATTTAGATATTCCATATACACCTTTTCGAATTTATCCAGTGTCATCTTGCATATTATCGTTGCCTTGAAGCTTCTGTATATATATAGGGAAAACATATCTGTTACGGTATCATAATCAAACATATAATCATTATACATTGACAAATATGTCCTGTATTTGTTCACATCATTATGAAGCCTTGTATATTTCTTCTCCATCATAAAAATGTTAACTACATTCATATCTATAACCGCCTCTTCATTAATGATATTCCCATGATTGGCAAGGCTCATATGAACAAGAAAATACTGTCCGTCACCACCTTTTATACACGTTATAATTCTCTGGGACTGACCTGATTCTTTCAGACTCTCACATACATTTTTAAATTCACCCACATAATCAGGATGTATCATCTCTGTGATAATAATATTAACAAGCTTTCCTGCATAATTATAAAAATAGTCATCTGCAAAAAGCACAAGATATGAAGAATTAAATGATGCCATACAATACATCATTGATGATTTGTTATTATAAATATCCTCTGATATTAACATATGTCCCCCATCCGTAAATTCCTATAAAACCACTGCACCCTATAGAAATCCACCTCTTTATACAACCTAAGACCATACAGCATATAAACCATACAATCCTGATATAAATATTGTATTAAATCCGCTAATATTATATTAGTAATTTTGCACTCTATTTATATGAATAATAGCACGTTTTTTATTACTTGTAAACTAATTGTGTATTTATTAACATACATTTCAATTACAATTTGCATATGCCTTTAGAGCGTCGTATTATAATTCTTGTTACCAATATAGACATATAAAATGTATAGAAATGAGGATTTTATGAATAATTTACCTAAAGACCCGGTTATGCTTCTTAGCTTTGTTAACATGCAGTTAAGGGATAATTACAGCTCACTCACAGAATTATGTAAGACTTATATGGTTGACGAGAGCAGTATCACAGACAAACTCACCGCTATCAATTATGTATACAATCCTAAGACTAACCAATTTGTATAATTATTAAAAAAGCTATATGAAGGCTATAACAAATGTCCGATTTATTCAAAACATTTATTACAACCTTACATATAGCTTTCTTTAAGTATATATATTAAATATACCGCTTTAAGTTACCTAATGAAGTAAATTATGATTTCATATCTTTAGCAACTAAAGTACCATTTTCACAATCTATAAGAATCTTGTCCCCTGTCGATACATCGCCGGCAAGTATAAGCTTAGCGGCAAGTGTCTCAACGCTCTTCTGGACATATCTCTTAAGAGGTCTTGCACCATACATTGGGTCAAAACCATGGTCAACGATATAATCTTTAGCTGTATCAGATAATACAACCTTAAGTTCCTTATCTTCGAGTCTTCTGTTGACATCATTAATAAGAAGGTTAATAATACTTCCTATATTATCCTTATTAAGAGGTTTGAACATAATAATCTCATCAAGACGGTTCAGGAATTCTGGTCTGAAGCTGTTACGCAGATCTCCCATAACAAGTTCCTCAACCCCCTCTTTAATATTACCATTCTCATCAATTCCATCAAGAAGGTAGGTTGAACCGATATTACTTGTAAGAATTATGATCGTATTCTTAAAATCTACTGTCCTACCTTGTGAATCTGTTATACGTCCATCATCGAGAACCTGAAGAAGCACATTAAATACATCAGGGTGGGCTTTTTCAACCTCATCAAACAATACTACTGAATATGGTTTCCTGCGGACTGCCTCTGTAAGCTGTCCACCTTCATCATATCCTACATATCCTGGAGGAGCTCCGATAAGTCTGGATACTGAATATTTCTCCATATACTCCGACATATCAAGCCTTATTATATTATTCTCATCATCAAACAGACTCTCTGCAAGTGTCTTTGCAAGCTCTGTCTTACCTACACCAGTTGGTCCTAAGAATAAGAATGAGCCAATTGGCTTGCTTGGATCTTTAATACCAGCTTTAGACCTGATAATAGCTTCTGTAACCTTGGTTACAGCCTCGTCCTGTCCAACAACTCTCTTATGAAGAGTTTCATCAAGATTAAGTGTCTTCTGCCTTTCTGACTCACTTAACTTGGCCACTGGAATACCTGTCCATCTTGATATAATCTTAGCTATTTCTTCTTCTGTTACATTCTCGTGTACTAAAGAATCATCGCTTCCATCTTTCTTGGCCTTGGCTTCTGCTTCTTCAATCTGCTTTTCTATCTGTGGCAGCCTGCCATACTGAAGCTCTGCTGCTTTCTCAAGATTGTATTCTCTCTTTGCCTGTGCAATCTGGTTATTAACATTTTCAAGTTCTTCTTTTAACTTGCTGATATTATCAACCTTTGTCTTGTCAGAATCCCATTTAGCCTTCTGTATGCCAAATTCTTCCTTAAGTTCTGATAACTCTTTTCTTAAAGCTTCAAGTCTTTCCTTACTAAGATTATCAGTTTCCTTCTTTAAGGCTGCCTCCTCAATTTCAAGCTGCATAATCTTACGCTGCATTTCATCAAGTTCTGCCGGCATTGAATCAAGTTCTGTCTTAATCATTGCACACGCTTCATCTACAAGATCAATTGCCTTATCTGGAAGAAATCTGTCTGTTATATATCTGTCTGATAACACAGCCGCACTTACCAAAGCACCATCATTAATCTTAACACCGTGGAATACTTCGTATCTGTCCTTAAGCCCCCTTAATATAGATATTGTATCTTCAACTGTTGGCTCATCAACCATTACAGGCTGGAAACGACGTTCAAGTGCTGGGTCTTTTTCAATATACTGTCTGTGTTCATCAAGTGTTGTCGCACCTATACAATGCAGCTCACCTCTTGCGAGCATTGGTTTAAGCATATTACCAGCATCCATAGAACCCTCTGTCTTACCAGCACCTACAATTGTGTGAATTTCATCGATAAATAATATAATCTGGCCTTCTGACTTTTTAACCTCATCAAGCACAGCTTTTAATCTTTCCTCAAATTCACCTCTGTATTTAGCACCAGCCACAAGTGCACCCATATCAAGAGCAAATAACTTCTTGTCTTTAAGGCTCTCTGGCACATCACCTTTTACAATTCTTTGTGCAAGTCCTTCAACAACTGCTGTCTTACCTACACCTGGTTCACCGATAAGAACCGGATTGTTCTTAGTCTTTCTTGAAAGAATTCTTATTACATTCCTTATTTCCTGATCTCGTCCGATTACTGGATCAAGCTTGCCGTCGGCTGCTCTTTGTACCAGATCCGTAGCGTACTTATTGAGTGTATCGTAAGTTGCCTCTGGATTGTCTGATGTAACTGTCTGGTTGCCTCTTACAGTAGCAAGTACTGAAAGAAAGCTCTCCCTGTTAATTCCATATGTCTTAAAGAGCTGCTTTATTGCTCTGTTAGGTGCTGCTATAAGTGCAAGCATCAAATGCTCAACTGACACATAAGAGTCGCCCATTCTCTTGGCTTCATCTTCTGCATTGACAAGTACCTTATTAAGGTCATTGCTTATATATAACTTAACATCACCTGATACCTTATTCTTCTGATTAAGAAGTTGTTCAATATTCTTTAAGAAAATGTCTTTATCAATATTCATCTTCTCTATAAGGTTAGCTATAAGACTATCTTCAATAGTCATAAGACTATAAAGAAAATGTTCCTGGTCAATCTCCTGATTACCATAATCATAAGCTATCTTCTCGCAGTTATTAATCGCTTCGATTGATTTCTGTGTAAACTTCTGAATGTTCATACAATTCACCTCTTTCTTAACCCCAATTATTGTTCCCTTGGAAATAAAGATTATCAGATAACACTTTAAAGACCAATTGTAATTCTTTGAACAATTTTTCATTACTTTTCTTCTAAAATGCTCTTTTCTCATTTCCTATTACAGGTTATATCACTTGCTGTTAGCACTGTCAACAGGTGAGTGCTAATTATTTTATAAAAAATATATAAACACTGCGTTTATATATCATCTTTCAGAATATTTTCATTTTAGTTTTTATTGACTATACATTAAATTTGAAAAAATTTTCAAATTTTCAAAATAACACACATAAATAGGGGGAAATTTTTTCACTTTCTTACATTACTATAATAATAGGAATTTTCAATCATTTTATTTTCCTATGAATATATATTTATCAAGAAAGGAATTGTACAAGATGAAAAACAACAGTAACATCCAATTAAATAAAATGATATGGGATACCGAATTTATAAAAGAATTCCCTAATAATGATGAAAGTACATATGTTTATGAATTATTAGAATTAAAGACAAATAAAACTCTCGCTTATATTGAAGATATCGGTTCTGATGCAGTCTGTGCCTGTATATATGATAACCTTATTAAAACAAACTTTGATATAATACATAATCTTAAAGAAACTGATACAAAGCAAGCTGTTGTAGAGAGCTTAATTAATGACTTCGATATATTTACAATGAATATGATACAGCTTCCTGATTATAAATATGATGATTTAAAATTCATAAACAATTATTGCAAAGTATGTAATTTAGATACATCTATATATGATATTAAAACTCTAAATAAAGGTATTGATGAAGTAATCAGAAATGTATGTCACCTTGAAGATGATGAAATCATACAATGACTAATATATAATAATCAATTATAGAAACTATGAAAAAGGCAGATATTTTATTGTCTGCCTTTTTTAAGATAAAATAACATATTATTAATATATTCGAGATACAGAAAATACAACTTCATCTTATATTTAATGCAAAAGCTTTCTTTCTTATTATATGTTTTGTAATTCATATTACATATCAAGCACTTTATCAATAAACTCTTTTTCAGAAGATACAAAATTATATGGCTTATATTCACCATAAATATCAGGGTTAGATACTGTTAATATCTGTATTCCCTTATCCAGTGTTCTTAATCCTAAATACGATACAAGACTAGCCAATGCTTTATCCGCCTTTGTTTCTACTGCCAAACAGCCTTTATCAGAAAATTTCTTTGCAACTAAATAACACATAGTTTCTTCATCTCCCTTCTGAAATCATCTTCATTAATAATATAACCTTGTTCATATAATATTCTTAATCTAACTCCTATTGTATTATCTTTTATATATTTGTAAAGAAATATATGAAGCCATTCATTAAACAGTCGGTCCTTTGATGTCATAAATTGAATTTCAATCGGATAATAAAAATGATTCTTCTGATAATACATATGAACCGCTCTATAACCATCATCATTAGCTTTTCCATTTCTCATATCAGCCATTTTAACAAAATCCGGTAATTTAATATTGTCTACTACATCATAACTATCTACAATTATTCTTATACCTAATACGTCATTAAACACTTTTTCAATCTGTGTTGATGGAAAATATTTATCATATTTCAGATAGCACGATTGTAATGATTTAACTCTGTGCTCTTCTTTTATATTCTCTTCATTCTCAATCATATGCATAATAAGTGAATCTATTTCATCAAACAAAGCTTCTTTATCAAATTTTCTAAGTGTATTTTTTAAGCTTTTTCCTAACTGTGTTTGATAACTTATATTATCAATCATATTCCAATCTATCGTTATTGTTTCCATATCAACCTGTCTTTATCTTATTTGTCATATATATAATAACAAATTTTCAACACACCTATCAATATTTAATTAAAATATTTTTAATATTTTCAAAATAATACACATTAAACCTATATTTCCTCCGGTTGGAAGAATTCCACCATCTGTATTAAAACTCTATGTATATTTTTTAGCTATGGTTCTGTTTATGGTCCTGTGTAGTTTCTTCAACATAATCAAACTCATATCCATCATTGAAGAAGATAAAGGTTGGCTCTGTCTTGCCGTATGTATATGAATATGCTGTATTTTTACTTATATCAATATCTTTTTCGTCATTGTTATGACCTGTCACCCCCGATACACCACTATCCCAGTCAAATGTTAATGTGTAATTTCTTTCTGCTATTTCTGGATATGTGAATTTTAATGTTATTTTATCTACTCGTTTTATTTTTTCTATATATCTATCTACCTGCCAGTCTGGGTTATCATCATAGAAATTTGTAACATTGAACTCACAACCCTTTGATGTCAAATCTACCTCTTTATCTGATGCCTCACCATAATATATGGAACTTAGATCATCTTCTCCACTGTCTGTAAAATTAAACACAGCATTTCCCTCAAATATCATATAAGACCCTTGGTCTGGTTTCATACCTGGAGCATAGGCGAAACATTCTAATCTCCAGTTAGATGTTTCATTAAAAAACATACTATAGGTAGCTTTACCATTAATATCTCTTGTAATTTTTACCTTTACAGGAACTTGAAAACTTTTTGTTGCAGATGCAGGCCAATTATCACATCTCCAAGATGAATCGGGTATATAATGTTCCCAAAAACTATATTTTAAAGTGTATTGTACTTCTAAATAACCATCTACTTCTGTTGATATTTTATAACTATCTGCATATACTTCTTTTGAAAATACTGTAACCCCTGCAATTATCATTATTACAGCAATGATAAAACCTATTGATTTTTTAAAGTATCTTTTTGTAATTAACATCACCACTCCTATTTATTTTAAAAAGTTAAAAGATCTTCTATTGTTATTCCATTAGGACAATTATGTGCTTGCGCAATTGCCTGAGCTTCTTCTTTTGTGTTATTGTAAAGTCCTGTTAAAGTTCCATCTGAAAATACAGTACCTATTTTATATCCTGTTAATGGGTCGATACATTCATAGTTAGAATAAGTTTTTCCTGTATAAGGATTTATACCTTCATCAGTTTTAGTCCATTTTCCAGTTGCAACTAATCTTTCTTCATCTGTTAATGTTGGAGCTGCT
>UMAY01017612.1_pt1 | contig 14722 bp, 8 predicted proteins | sample 1963831 | NCBI WGS metagenome assembly UMAY01 (sample SAMEA4835928, study PRJEB28245) | human gut metagenome | biome: gut microbiome; material: fecal sample | place: Denmark | collected 2008 | reverse complement strand
AAAGAACGACTATGATTTTTTAGTGGACACTAATGTTCTTAATTTTCAATTTCGAACTTCAGTTCGATTCTATCTCACTCAGCTCCAGCCAGCGCAATGTTTTTTCGTCAATCAAGTCCGACAATTCCGGCAAACGTTTCGACTTCTCCGTCAGTTCGTCCACAGACAAAGTACCGCTGCACAAAGCCTCTTCAATTGCATTCTTTTCGGTTTCCAGGTCAGCTATCTCCTGCTCCAATTGTTCAAACTCGCGTTTTTCCTTAAAAGACATGCGCCGCTTTTCGTTCAGACGCACCTTCGCCGTCTTGTCCTCCTGAGCCTTGGCGGCTTCTTTCTCTTTCTCCTTTTCCTGATGGACTTTCGCATCTTTCCAGTCGCGATATTGTGTATAGTTGCCGGGAAAGTCGCGGATGTCCCCTTGTCCGTTGAACACTAACAGATGGTCTACCACTTTGTCCATGAAATAACGGTCGTGGCTCACCACAATCACGCATCCTTTGAAATTCTGCAAATACTCTTCCAGCACATTCAGCGTCACAATATCGAGGTCATTGGTCGGCTCATCCAGCACCAGGAAGTTGGGATTGCGCATCAGGACCGTACACAGATAGAGGCGGCGGCGTTCTCCCCCACTCAGCTTGTAGACATAGCTGTGCTGTGTCTCGGGAGTAAACAGGAAATGTTGCAGGAATTGCGATGCCGTCAGCTTCTTGCCGTTGCCCAGTTCTATGACTTCGGCAATGTCCTGCACTACATCAATCACTTTCATCTGCACGTCAAACTGCAAGCCGTCCTGCGAGTAGTAACCGAAGCGGACCGTCTCGCCAATGTCCAGCGTACCGCTGTCTGCCTGCTCCAACCCCATCAGTATCTTGATGAAGGTCGACTTGCCCGTACCGTTATTCCCTACGATACCCATCTTTTCGTAACGGGAGAAGATGTAAGAGAAATCATCCAGAATCTTCAAGTCACCAAAGGATTTGTACAGATGGTCTGCCTCGAATATCTTACTGCCTATATAAGAAGCCTTAACGTCCAGCTTTACATTGTCGTTGTTGAAACGCTGCTTTGCCACCTTCTCCAACTCGTAAAAGGCATCCTCCCGATAGCGTGCCTTGTGCCCGCGGGCTTGCGGCATGCGGCGCATCCATTCCAGCTCTGTGCGGTAGAGGTTATTGGCACGTTCTATCTCCACAGTCTTGGCCTCGATACGCTCTTGGCGCTTCTCCAGATAATAACTGTAATTGCCTTTATACTGATAAATCTGCCGGTTGTCTATCTCTACGATTTCGGAGCATACACGGTCGAGGAAATAACGGTCGTGTGTCACCATCAACAAGCTGAGGTTATTCCGGCGGAGATATTCCTCCAGCCACTCCGTCATATCGAGGTCGAGGTGGTTGGTAGGCTCGTCCAGTATCAGCAAATCGGGTTCAGTGATAAGGGTATTGGCAAGTGCCACACGCTTCAACTGCCCGCCGGACAGATGTTTTACGTGCTGACTGAAATCACGTATTTTAAGTTGAGACAGAATCTGTTTCGCCTTCTGCTCGTACTCCCAAGCTTTTTCATGGTCCATACGCACCAGAATTTCGTCCAAGCCGGGATGCCCCTCCGTTTCCATGCAACGTTCATATTCCTTGATTAACTCGACAGTACTGTTGCCATGATGGAAGCACGCTTCGAGCACGGTCAGCTCTTCGGGATATTGCGGGTCTTGTTCCAGATAACCCACACGCAAATCACGACGGAAGGAAATGGTGCCATTGTCATACCCTTCCTTGCCGGAAAGGATATTGAGCAATGTCGTCTTGCCACTGCCGTTCTTGGCTATCAACCCGACACGCTGTCCCTCGGACAAGCCCAAAGAAATATTTTCGAATAGTACCAAGTCACCGAACGACTTGGTCAAGTTTTCCACCTGAAGAATTGAATTTACTGCTGCCAATGCTTTAATAGTTGAAAAATGAAAATTGAAAGTTGAAAATCACAGTACCGAGATGACCGGACCTTAGAACAAGGAGCTGTATATCTCCGGCAGATTCACTTTACCTCCTGCCTTTACTTTGCTCCAAACCAGCTTCATGGGGTCTATCCATTCACCGGTAGACGTGTTCAGCAATATGGGCGCTTCCCGGTTTCCGTCCACCAAGGTACGCCATTCCATACCGTCCACTTCATTGGCGAAAATAACACAAAGCGCGATGCCAAAAGCCAGCCATGCATCCTTCTTCTTAGGACCGATGTTGCTTTCTTCCATCATCTGCTGCATCTTGGCAATGTCTTCCTCGGCTCCCTGGAAATCCTTCTTCAACAATTCCTTTATAGTAGTATCCACCCACTCGTATGCTTCATTAATCTGGTAGATTTCCGAAAGGCGCACCGGAATTATCTCCGCTGGATACTTCACTCCATCCTTCCGCGTTTCCAGCGAAGCGATAATCTTCTCCGCTTCTGCAACCGGCTCTCCTTTCTTCACCGTAAACGAACATTCAAAGGCAACTTCATCCGCGCCCGTTATCCATAAATGGGAAGTATAGTACGCACCTTCTTCCTCGAACATCTCCTTACTATATGCACATTCCATCCGGCCTATCCTAACCGGAATGGCAGAGGAGTTTTCCCGTAACTCTTGCTTCACGGAGTCCTTGCCATATGTAGCATTCCCTTTGAAAGCCGAAATGCGAAAATTACCGGTCCACTCATTGGGGTTATAAAAAAGGAAAGAGCCTTCCCCGTCCTCGAATTCATTCCAGTCTGCCGGATAAGTCATGGAGAACCATGCCCCCGGAGAGATAAATTTCTTGCTTTGTTCCATATATAGACTAATCTTTGCAAAGACAGTTCCTACCATCTCAGCTATTTCTCGCAAAGATAGTACAAACCGAATGCAAAATAAAATGAACTTGTCCATTTTTTATGCTGAGGTGCAGCCTATCTTCGGTTTTAGGGCAAAAGTAACATATTACCGCCGTTGATATGCAAACAAACGAAACAAAAAAACAGCCGATTCTCACGAACCGGCTGTTCCAATCATCATCTATGAATGAAGACCATTAGAGCCTTCAATATCTTAACTATATCTTAAAATCCACATTTTGGGCGTAAAGATAATGAATTTGTATCACAAAATAAAATGCAATGAAAAATTAGTTTTGGGCACTGTCCCACCATACGGGTAAAGTCCATACGTCCTCGGCAGCATTCCAAAGTGCAATTGAAGTATCAGCTCCCGGAACAGTGGCACCGATAGCTTGCAGATTGGCCGTATTGTAGTTGAGTTCATGACTGCATTGCTGCCAACGACGGAACTGTTTACCTTGCGGAATATTCTTTTGGGCAGTAGCATCAACGCCATAGCGTGCAGGAATACCCCAGCCTAAGAAAAGCTCCGGATTAAAATCGTAGCGACGCATATCGTTCCAAATTTCCATGGAAAAATGCAATGCCAAACGCTTTTGAGTAAGAATCTTGCCCAAAGTAATATTCTCTTCAGTGCCGATACCATTGTTCAAATAGTTGTCAATGTCGGTTTGCGTCATAGGAGAGAACGAGGGGCATGCTTCCAAATTGGCATCTTCACGGCACCACACTTTCAACTTATCGTTCATACCGTCGATACTGGCTGCAATACCTTTCTTATAAGCATTAAAAGCCGCTCCTTTATTACCTTGGTTAAAGAGTACTTCAGCACGTATGAAACAAGCTTCGGCATAGGTTCCAATATAGGTGGGAGAAGACACGCGAGTATAGAAAGTTCCCGATTCGCGAGAGGCATCAGTGCCATCGCGACGATAAAGTAAATCAGGACGTCCTTGATAAGCTTTGCACTGACTGGTACACTCTACATAAATAGTGTCCCCCTTACGGGTAGAAGATTCACTGTCAATCCACCAACCTTTGGCTGCCGAGAAGTTCGAGCGCAACGGTCCGCCGGTAAGGCTGGGACTATCATTGCCAATCATATCTACACCCATAGAACGACGCCAACCGTTTTTGAACTTCACCTCTGCGGGTGAATTACTTGATTGCTTCGAATATGCCCAAGGTAAAATCTTATCGGCACGCGGATCTTCTATTCCACTTCCGGCAAAATTTGTCAGATTATCGTAAAGCATCTTGGTAGGCATATAGCCGGCATTCATGCCACATACAGAAAAGAGCGGTGAATAATCAACCGGTTCATCCCATCCCAATACATCATGCGAATTATTGGCATCAATATGATTGAATACGGTATTGTCGGCATTGCTTTGCTGAGCCTTGTCAAGACAAGCCAAGATTTCTGCGGCATCGTATTTCCCTTCAAGATAACTGCCTTCACCCTTTTTAATAAGCTTGTTAATGTAACGTGCTTTAAGTAAGTATGCCAATTTAAGCCACTTGTCTACACTACCACCGTTCCAAATATCGCCTACAGCCAACGAAGCTGTCGCAGACCCTTGCTCTTTTTGGAACATCTCGATAGCGGTGTCAAGATCGGCCAAACAGCCCAAATAGATTGTTTTTCCGTCATTATAGGTAGGAGTAACACCGGCTTCAGCCTCACTCGACTTGTAAGGCATTTCTCCATAAAGGTCTGTCATAAGCATAAAACCATAGGCACGAATTACGCGAGCTGCACCCACATAATGCCAAGCCTCGGCTGCCGTAGCCTTGTCAATCAAAAATGGAATATTTACAGCAGCTCCACAGAACCACCATTGGTAGGGAGTGGTAACGGCACCGGTCTGAGGACTCCAATAAGACATGCTCCAATAAGTACCGCCGTCATAATAGCGTGTCCAATCGCCCATAGACATACTGGAACGCCAAGCAGCAAACTGAGTGGCACTGTTGGTATAAAATTCAATATGTGCCAATCGTGAATCATAGGTCGCATTTCCAGCTGTGGGATTTTCGGGATCGACATTTACATCGAGCCAGTCACTACACCCCGAGAACAAAGTCATAAGGGCACCCACACTACATAATATCATAGATTTGAATAATTTCATATTGCTTCTGTTTTTTAAGAGTTAGAAAGTAAGATTCAAGCCAAATGACATGGTAGAAGTGGCAGGTACACCGCAGTAGTCAAATCCTACTGATGATGAGCCACCTACACCCGCACCAGCGGCAGCCACTTCAGGATCACCGTCGTAATTGGTGATGAGCAATAGATTGGTAGCAGCTACCGATACCGAAGCACGCTTTACAAATCCAATCTTGGAAAGCCACGTTTTAGGAAACTCATAGCTCAATGAAACAGAACGCAAACGCAAAGAGTTGACATCGGTAATATAGTTGGCTGACTCCTTAGAATAATAGTTCTGATAGTAATCCTTAATGATGTTGTAACCACTCATTTGTACTCCATTAAAAGTATAGGTTTTATCGGCCTCCCAAGTATTGGTCACTGGGTCACCATTGGCATTGACACCCGTTACAGTGAGAGAACGATTGCGTACATCGGCAGAGAACTGGCTCACACCGCTGTTATCCATAGCATATTGAGTACCGTTGACCACATCGCCACCTACACGGAATTCCCATAGCATATTGAAAGTAAAATTCTTCCAAGTAAGGGTGTTGTTCAATCCACCGGTAAACGATGACTCACGATTACCTACTGCTACAAGGGTTTTGTCATAAGTAGGCATACCGTTTTTGTCGAGTATCACCTCACCGGCGTCATTACGTTTCCATTTGGTACCGGCAATACCCATAAAATCTCCACCGCTGAACGAGGCTGCCTGCATACCGGCATATTGCACATCGGTAACATACATCACGCCCATACCTTCGGGAAGCCCGTCCAAAGTACCACGATTACCTGCCATGTTCAAGCCAATGTCCCATGTCCAGTCCTTAGTCTGTATGGGAGTTCCCGAAATAGAGAGTTCCATACCTTTGTTATACACATTGCCCGCATTGATACTCCAAAAGATGTAACCGGTAGATTGCGGACCGCGAGGAGCAAGAATCTGATTATATGAATCGTTGGTATAGTAAGCATAGTCTATGTGCAGGCGGTTTTTGAAGAAACTCAATTCCACGCCTATTTCGGTAGACTTGGTCATTTCCGGTTTCAGTTTGTCATTACCGCGTGTCCAAGTATTTCCCACACCTACCGTACCGTCAAGATAGGTACCCGTAGGCCATAAGGCAGTTTCCAATTCGTACACACCGGTATCTTTACCTACCTTGGCCCACGATGCACGCAATTTACCAAAGTTGAGCACACTGTCATCCAGCCAACCGAGTCGCTGCAAGGCTTCAGTAAATACGAATGAACCGCTTACCGAAGGATAGAAGTACGAACGGTTTTCAAGAGGAAGAGTAGAAGTCCAGTCATTACGACCGCTCACAGTGAGATAGAGCATATTTTTCCATGATGCACGGAATTCTCCAAAAGCTCCTACCAAACGTTTCTTAGTAGCTGCATGTGTGAATTGCTTATTGTCTTTACTGGCATTGGCGTATGAGAAGAAATCAGGAACGGAAAAGTTCCAAGCCATCATCGAGCTACGGTCTGTCTTGGTTTCGTCCATTGTGGCACCCAACAAAAGATTCAAATCGAAATCACCGAACTTATGGCTCATGTTCGACATAAAGTCATGGCTCATATAGCGGAACTGCTGGGTGTTGTCACTCATCATACCTTTTTGCCACACTTGTTTAAGCACGCCATTGGCAGCCAAACGGTTGGAAGCAGTTTGGGTATAACGGTCAATACCTATTTTATAAGAAACAAACCACCATTTGGCAATATCGGCTTTTATACTGAGCATCCCATTGAAACGGTCGATGTCGTCATACATGTGGTTACGATTGACAATCCAATAGGGGTTGTCGCGTTCGTCCCATGGATCAAGACGATCGCCAAACAAACGATAACGGGTACCATCCTCGTTCTGATAGTGGGTCATTCGGTCGAAAGGAGACCAGTTGTACACACCATAAAGAGCACCATTACCACTCGAATTATAAAGCCCGGCACCCGTCAAAGTACGGTCCGTATGAGCATCGCTATATGCGGCACTGGCGTTAAAGGTAAAAATCCCCACCTTCTGCTCACCATTGAAACGGAAAGCATATTTCTTGTATCCGGTCTCGGGCACAACACCTACCTGATCATAGTAAGACCCTGAAAGATAGAATTTACTATTCTTGGTACCCCCGGCTACGCTGGCACTTTCATCGAAAATGTTTCCGCCTTGAAAGAAATCACCTATGTTATCATAAGTAGCTGCGTTCGACTTCTCTCCCCACGAAGTATAAGCAAAGTCATTAAACACAGTACCAGTATAGTTCTTCTTTGAATCATATTGGTCTTCCATATATCCACGGGCATATTGGCGTTGCGTTTGCGGCAGGCTCTTTACCCATGAAGCAGTAAACTTAGAATTGATATTCACTTCAACCACGCCCTCTTTACCTTTCTTGGTAGTGATAAGAATAACTCCGTTGGCTGCACGTGAACCGTATAAAGCGGCAGCTGCAGGGCCTTTGAGCACCGACATACTTTCTATATCTTCGGGATTTATATCCATCAAACGATTGGAAGTAGTAGAGGCAGAACGCATGGAACCATCGAAAGCCGAATTGCCCACCACTGATGAAGAGTTATCAAAAATAACACCATCCACCACAAAGAGCGGCTGATTGTCTTTGCCTTCAGCACCCGACGTTCCTCCACGCAATATAATCTGAGCGCCCGCACCAGCGGCACCGGATGACTGAGTAACATTCACACCGGCCACTTTCCCCGAAAGGGATGAAATAGGATTGGCAGTTTTCATCTTCATCAATTCATCCGACTTCACATCCTCCATTGAATATCCCAAAGCCTTGCGCTCTTTCTTGATACCCATTGCCGTCACAACCACTTCGTCCAGCGCTTGCGAGTCATCTTGCAAACTCACAGTATAAGTAGTGGCGTTCGTCACCTTCAATGTCACTGTTTTGTAGCCAATGAAAGATACCTCCAATGTGCTACCCACCGGCGCCTCTACAGAAAAATTTCCATCAATATCCGTCACAGCGCCGGTACCAGAACCTTTTACTAACACGCTGGCGCCGATGATGGGTTCGCCTGCCGCATCTAAAACTTTACCTGTGATTTTCTTGGCTTGCTGAGTACTTTGGGAACTTAGCACACTTTCAACAGCTGCATTAGCAGCAAAAGGTGCAGACACCCCAAACAATGCAAGCAACACTAATGATAAGCAATAATTTCTTTTCATAAGCTCTATTATTTGGATTTGTTTGCAAACATATGAATTAATTTAGAAATTCTATCATCAATCGAATTAAAAATTACTAAATAAATATTAAAACATTTGCATTTATATTTTTGCAAAGTTTTAAATATCTATTTAGTAATTATTCAAAGCATTAACTCTTAATCATATTAATGCCGTACTTGTATATAATATATCTCAATGATGCGAAAAAACGAAAAACACATCACATTTATCATTTATATATAGCAATGTTTTGAACTATTTGATTTACGCATTAAAGCATATTCATAAATCTTTTTATATAAAAAGAACTTGATTACGTGGGGATATTAGTATGGATAAGGATTCTAAAAAGCAAATTAGTTAAAATGATTCATAAGTTCATCAAAAAATAGTGTTAGACTATTAACAATAATAAATTCCACATATAATCTACATTAACATTTTATTTTTCAGCATAATACTAATATATACAAGTTTCACTTATAAAAACTGGTCTCTTTCCATGTTGTGGAATTTCCATATCAGTGGTGACATATATAATGGTACAGATTATTTCATGACAGCACGTAGCATGAGTGTGAGAAATGCAAACCGTGAAAATCCAACAATCAAAAGGGCAATTGTTAATGGAAAAGACACTGAGGGTAAAGAGACATATACACCTGCTACATATACTTTCAGCGCTGATAAATTTTATAATAGAAATCACTAGTGTTCAGTTTTAATTCATTGAAGCCTCTCAACGGTCTTCATTCATAGATGATGATTGGAACGGCCGGTTCGTGAAAATCGGCTGTTTGCATTCTACGCCTCATTTCCCTATCGGCTGTATTCTCCTTCTCACCTCTTTGGATATTTCCAGAAACATATAGTTCAGTTTGCCGGAATGAATACCTTCCTTATTCTGGGCATACTTCTTATTGGCATACTCCTTGGACTTGTCAAAGGTGATGCGCGACATCTGGTTCTGCGACTTTCCCACCATCGTCGAATCCAACTGTTCGTCCGGAAAGAAATCATCCAAATCCACATCACCAATCATGGTCGTTTCAAGGAAATTCATGTCTTTATGACTGGAATCCGTGTAGTATCCTACAAACATATGCCCCGGGGTGCGCACCAATATAGGTTCTATGTTGATGGCACGGAGCAGAGAAGCAAAAAGCACACTTCCATCCACACAGTTGATTTGCGAGGACTCCAAGGCGTCATCGAACGTGCGCACACGCTGTGAAAAGACCACATTGCTGGAAAGGCTCGTATTGGAGACCGAGCTATAACGGAACTTACGCTTCTGCAGTACATTCCACAAGGCATAAACCTGCCTGTCCACCACTTCGGCACCTCCCTGATAGCCTAAAAAACGGTTGACGATACGCGTATCCAGCGCTTCACGCAACAGCTTGTCAATCATAGGATTCTCCTCATTTACATATGCTGCAAAAAAGATGCCGGTATCATGGAATTTTGTACCATTCGTGACATACCCCAACAGACATTCATTAATGCTGCGAACGGAAAAAGTACGCACCCTCTGCCCCAAATCCTTGCCGTTCATCTCTACCATAACGGCCACACTGATGGGTTCCGCTTGGTTGTTATTCTTCAGAGCCTCGTAATTCCATATGATATCAGGATAGATAATATACTCCGTACGCGGTTTTGCCAGCACAAACTCCGACACGGAACGGGAAAAGAACGGAGTCTCTGCAACCTCTACCCGCACCCGGCTATAAGCATTCCTCGAACGGACACGGACAGCGATGCAGGACTTCGGATTACCTACATACATGGAGTCTACCGGCACTATGACCTGAGCATCGGTAGTAGCCACCGAAAGGATACTGGAAGGGAATATATTACCGCCCAGTTCATCCGTAATCTCAAATCCCGAGCGGAAAGTAGCCGTATTCAGCCAGACAGAGCCGATTATCACTAAAAGTAGAGTTCCCATAATAACCGACAAATGTCTCTTAGAGAAACTCCTGATATACATAAGTTCTTTCATACAATTCAGTATTTACGAAGCAAAGATAATATTTTAATGTGACGGGGCTTTTAGATAAACGGGAATTTAATGTAACCCAAATGTAACACTTGTTTCATCATTCCGTAACAAATTAGCCTCACTTTTGTACCCAGAAAGCAGAAATGGCCTGCATCTCGGCACAACTTTTCATGTAAACATGAAAATTCTGCATTCGGTTTGCACTATTTTTGCCGATAAAAAGAAATAAAGTTTAACTTTGTGACAAGAAAATTGTTTTATTCCTGTCATACATAAACAACAAAGCAATGAACAATTACCGGATTTTAGTAGTGGATGATGAAGAAGACTTATGTGAAATTCTGAAGTTCAACCTCGAAAACGAAGGCTACGAAGTGGACACGGCGAACTCTGCCGAAGAAGCTCTGAGAATGGACATTGGCAGCTACAACCTACTACTGCTGGACGTGATGATGGGAGAAATTTCCGGCTTCAAAATGGCAAGTATGCTGAAGAAGGACAAGAAGACGGCCCAGATACCCATCATCTTCATTACCGCCAAAGATACGGAAAATGACACCGTGACTGGCTTCAACCTGGGAGCGGACGACTATATATCCAAACCCTTCTCGCTGCGCGAAGTAGCGGCACGTGTCAAAGCCGTACTGAGACGCACCCAACAAGGAGAGACAGAGCATGCACCGGAACAGATTGTCTACAAGACACTGGTGCTGAACGTCATCAAGAAGAAAGTCTGCATTGACGGTGAAGAGGCACCGCTCACCAAAAAAGAGTTTGAAATCTTATTGCTGCTTTTGCAGAATAAAGGACGCGTATTCTCGCGCGAGGATATACTGAACCGCATCTGGAGTGATGAAGTATATGTGCTGGACCGTACCATCGACGTAAACATCACACGCCTACGCAAGAAAATCGGAGTTTATGGCAAATGCATCGTAACACGCTTGGGATATGGATATTGTTTCGAAGCCGAATAACGACAGACACTTTCTGTCCTTCAGCCGGAAGCTTTTCCTTTCGGTCATTTCACTGTTCCTCATATTCGCCGCATGCTTCATCGCCTACCAGTATCAGCGGGAAAAGGAATATAAAGTGGAGCTACTGGACACGCAGTTGCAAGACTATAATGACAGACTACACCAGGAACTTCGTTATCTCCCCGACAGCCTATGGACTTCCATGCTGGACAGCTACATCTCCAAGCATGTGAACAAGGAATTGCGCGTCACTGTGGTAGACCTTCATGGCAACGTATTGTTCGACAGCTCCCAGAACGACAGCCATGAACTGGACAACCACATCAAACGCCCCGAAGTGCAGAAAGCGCTGAAAGACGGCAAGGGCTACGACCTACGGCGCATCTCCGAAACCACCGGCAAGACCTATTTCTATTCTGCCACCGCCTACGAAGGCTGCATCATCCGCTCAGCCCTCCCCTACAACGTCAACCTGATGAACAATCTGGCTGCCGACCCACACTACATCTGGTTCACGGTCATTGTATCACTGCTGCTGATATCCGTCTTCTACAAATTCACCTCCAAACTGGGCAGCGCCATCAACCACCTGCGCGAGTTTGCCAAAAGAGCCGACAAGAACGAACCTATAGACATGGACATACAAGCCGCCTTTCCGCACAATGAGCTTGGAGAGATTTCGCAGCATATCATACAGATATACAAGCGCCTGCGCGAAACCAAAGAGGCGCTTTACATTGAGCGCGAAAAGCTTATCACCCATTTGCAAACCTCCCGCGAAGGACTGGGCGTATTCAACAGAGACAAAAAGGAGATATTGGTAAACAATCTGTTCACCCAATACGGCAATCTGATTTCAGACTCCAACCTGCAGGCTACCGAAGAGATATTCTCCATCTGCGAATTCCAGAAGATAACGGATTTCATCAACAAGGCGCAGAAGCGCCCCTCCTACAACGAAGAACGAAGGATGTCCGTACACATCAACAAGAACGGACGCACCTTCATCGTGGAGTGCATCATCTTCCAAGACCTCAGCTTTGAAATTTCCATCAACGACATCACCCAGGAAGAAGAGCAAGTACGGCTGAAACGGCAGTTGACCCAGAACATCGCCCACGAGCTGAAAACCCCCGTAAGCAGCATACAAGGTTATCTGGAAACCATCGTGAACAACGAAAACATTGCACCCGAAAAGATGCAGGTCTTCCTGGAACGCTGCTACGCGCAAAGCAACCGCCTGAGCCGCCTGCTGCGCGACATATCCGTACTGACCCGCATGGACGAAGCCGCCAACATGATTGATATGGAAAAGGTGGACATCAGCATGCTGGTTTCAAACATCGTCAACGAAGTGTCCCTGGAACTGGAACAGAAGCAAATCACCGTTGTCAATTCCCTAAAACCGAAGATACAGTTGCGGGGCAACTACTCTCTACTCTACTCCATCTTCCGCAATCTCATGGACAACGCCATCGCTTATGCCGGCACCAACATACACATCAACATCAGTTGTTTCCGCGAAGACGAGAATTACTACTATTTCAGTTTTGCCGATACCGGCATCGGCGTTTCTCCCGAACATCTGAACCGTTTGTTCGAACGCTTCTACCGTGTAGACAAAGGACGCTCGCGCAAGTTGGGCGGCACCGGCTTGGGGCTCGCCATAGTGAAGAATGCAGTCCTTATTCACGGAGGCACCATCTCTGCCAAAAACAACCAAGGCGGAGGACTGGAGTTTGTATTCACACTGGCAAAAGAGAGATAACAGCCCGTTTTACCACACCAAACAAAATGCTTTGCATACCTCCGGAGAAGGTTCTTGTGGCAAGTGTGGCTTGTATTGGTATCTTTTCACCTTACCGACATGACGGATTGCTTAAATCGCCTTAAGTCACTATCAATCAGAGAGTAATTTTGCCAACCTATTGCCATGCTTTTGGCAAACTTTTGCCATGCCTATGGCAAAGTTTTGCCAACGCGGTGACAAAGTCTTGCCAAGAGGGTGGCAAAACCTTGCCAATTTGTCGGCAAAAAGAAAGAGAGAGGGGAAGAAAATTTATCACTCATAGAATTGTTTTCTCAAAAAGAATCCGTATCTTTGTCATGCATTGGTTCGCTCCCCCTCTTCTGGGAAAGCGATTAAAAGGGAATCAGGTGTAAATCCTGGACAGTCCCGCTGCTGTAAGTTTCGTGCAACGTTGCAGACAATTACTCTATGCCACTGGAATATTCTTCCGGGAAGGCGCCTGCAACAGAAACAAGTCAGAAGACCTGCCATGCATACTTTATCATTGCTTTCGAGGAAAAAGCGTTGAGTCTAATGAGCCGGACAAACCGTCCATCATTTCATTCATCAAACCTAATTCAGAGAAAGTAAAGAAGGTAATAAACTCTGCCAAGTTTATTTGATGATGTCCGGCCGAAGTGATTTCGTCCGGACATTTACATTACAAAAAGTCATATTTAAATTGGTTATTACATAGATTTTGTCTAAATTCGGCACATTAAACCGCAATAATCGGTTTATCCGTTAACCTATTGTCAAATTATTAAAGATACAGAGTCTATGGAATTACCATTTGCCGAAGCATGGAAAATCAAAATGGTGGAACCTATCCGCAAAAGTACCCGCCAGGAACGCGAACAATGGCTGAAAGAGGCCCACTACAACGTATTCCAACTCAAATCGGAACAAGTTTATATCGACCTCATCACCGACTCGGGCACCGGAGCCATGAGCGACCGCCAATGGGCAGGCATGATGCTGGGTGACGAAAGCTATGCCGGAGCCACCTCATTCTTCAAACTGAAGGAAGTCATCACCCGCCTCACCGGATTTGAATACATTATCCCCACCCACCAGGGACGCGCTGCCGAAAATGTACTCTTCTCCTACTTGGTGCACGAGGGCGACATTGTGCCGGGAAACTCCCATTTCGACACCACCAAAGGACATATCGAGGGACGCCGGGCATTGGCTCTGGACTGCACCATAGACGAAGCCAAACAGACACAGCTGGAAATTCCCTTCAAAGGCAATGTAGACCCTAAAAAACTGGAAAAAGCATTACAGGAACATAGCGAACGGATACCGTTCGTCATCGTCACCATAACCAACAACACTGCAGGCGGCCAGCCGGTTTCCATGCAGAACCTGCGCGAAGTCCGCGCCATTGCCGACAAGTACGGCAAGCCCGTTCTCTTTGACTCGGCACGCTTTGCGGAAAATGCCTACTTCATCAAAATGAGAGAAGAAGGTTACCGCAACAAGAGCATAAAGGAAATTACCCGCGAGATGTTTGACCTTGCCGACGGTATGACGATGAGTGCCAAAAAAGACGGTATTGTCAACATGGGCGGATTCATAGCCACCCGCCGGAAAGACTGGTATGAAGGTGCCAAAGGCTTCTGCGTGCAGTTCGAAGGCTACCTTACTTACGGAGGCATGAACGGTCGTGACATGAACGCCCTTGCCATCGGCCTGGATGAAAATACTGAATTTG
>UMAY01045135.1_pt1 | contig 14821 bp, 10 predicted proteins | sample 1963831 | NCBI WGS metagenome assembly UMAY01 (sample SAMEA4835928, study PRJEB28245) | human gut metagenome | biome: gut microbiome; material: fecal sample | place: Denmark | collected 2008 | reverse complement strand
GGAAGAACGCCCCGTTCCAATCCGGCAACTTATACCGGTGTTTTTGACCAGATCCGTGATCTGTTCGCAGCAACTGCAGATGCCAAGGCGAAGGGATATAAGAAGGGGCGCTTCAGTTTTAATGTGAAAGGCGGTCGCTGCGAAGCCTGCAGCGGCGATGGAATCATCAAGATCGAGATGCATTTCCTTCCGGATGTATATGTGCCATGTGAGGTTTGTAAAGGAAAACGCTACAACAGGGAAACACTGGAAGTGAAGTATAAAGGCAAGAGCATTTATGATGTACTGAATATGACGGTGGAAGAGGCACTGACATTCTTTGAAAATGTGCCGTCAATCCGGAGAAAGATCGAGACCCTTTATGATGTGGGACTTTCCTATATCCGCCTGGGACAGCCGTCTACAACCCTTTCGGGAGGAGAGGCTCAGCGTATCAAGCTTGCCACGGAACTCAGTAAACGAAGCACCGGGAAGACCATATATATTCTGGATGAACCCACGACAGGCCTTCATTTTGCGGATGTGCACAAGCTGATCGAGATTTTGCGCCGTCTTTCCGAAGGAGGAAATACAGTTGTGGTCATTGAGCATAATCTGGATGTGATCAAGACAGCAGATTATATCATTGATATTGGCCCGGAAGGCGGTGACCGTGGCGGAACAGTCATAGCGCAGGGTACACCGGAAGAGATCGCTGCAAGCCCGGTCTCCTACACCGGTAAATACGTAAAAAAATATCTGGAACAGAAATAACGGGTAAAAGTCCTTTTCAATTCCGAAGGTTTTGTATATAATGAAGTGCGGGAACTGTCCGGCAGACGCAGATAGATCAGGTTTTGCCGGATGAAAGATAGAACAGAACAAGTCAGAAATGTGTCTGCACGGGAATTTTGCAGACGCAGGCGGGAGGATTTATGCCGGCAAAAGATATCGGAATCGATCTGGGAACCAGAAACAGTCTGGTGTTTTCTACAGGAAGGGGAATCGTTTTAAGAGAGCCTTCTGTAGTTATTTATGATAAAGATACAGAGAAGATCAGGGCAATCGGAGAGGAGGCCAGACAGATGGCCAGCCATTTAACTTCCAATATGGAAGTCATATGGCCGATCCGTGGCGGTGTGATCGTTGATTACAATGTTATGGAGAAGATGCTGAAATATTTTATTTCCCAGGCTATGGGACGAAGAGCGTTCCGTAAGCCGAGAGTCAGCATCAGTGTTCCGAGTGGTATTACAGAGATTGAGCGTAAGGCTATGGAGGAAGCAGCATATCAGTCCGGAGCCAGGGAAGTATTTCTCGTGGAAGAACCTATTGCGGCTGCGATCGGTGCGGGAGTAGATATTACCAAGCCGTTTGGAAATCTGATCGTGGATATCGGTGCGGGAACTACAGATGTGGCTGTGATATCTGTAGGCGGAGTAGTTGTTTCTGCTTCGGTGAAAGTTGCAGGTGACAATTTTAACCATGCGATCATGAATTATGTAAGAGAGAAACACAGCCTCTTTATCGGAGAGGATGCGGCAGAAAATATCAAGATCAAAATTGGAACAGCCAGTGAAGAAGCAGACCTCCGGACTATGGAAGTGAAGGGAAGAAACATTATCACAGGTCTGCCGAAGGTGGCAACGCTGACGTCAGAAGAGATCAGGACAGCGTTGAGAGAGACAACAGGACAGATCGTGGAAGCGGTTCATGGTGTTCTCGAAAAGACACCACCGGAACTGGCAGCAGATATCATGGACAGAGGAATTGTCCTGACAGGTGGAGGTGCCATGCTTCATGGCATGGATACGCTGATCGAGCAGAAAACAGGAGTAAGTACGCTGACTGTGCAGGATGCCATGCTGGTTGTAGCTGCCGGAACAGGGAAATATGCGGAGATCATGTCAAGAGTATAAATTTACACCAGATAAGGCGCTGCGACAGCAGTGCCTTTTGATGTTATTACAGTGTTCCGATAATTAATGCATCATACTCGCAGGGGTATCTTTGATGCGTTAAGCATTTGAACCGCGATGCAGATGGAGAAGAAGATGAGTGAGACAGTTACAGGATATATAGATCATGTGATATTCCGAAATGAAGATAATGGGTATACCGTTATGGTACTGAAAGGAATGGAAGAGGGACAGGAGCTGACCTGTGTAGGCACATTTCCTGCGATCACACAGGGCGTGTCAATTGAAGCTTCCGGAAATTATACAACACATCCGGTATACGGAAAACAGTTTCAGATATCCTCCTATGTGGAAAAAATGCCGGAAGATGCACTTGCGGTGGAGCGTTATCTGGGTTCCGGTGCGATCAAAGGTATCGGTGCCGCATTGGCGGCAAGAATCGTCCGGCGGTTTGGGGATGATACTATGCGGATCGTGGAAGAAGAACCGGAACGGCTGGCAGAGATCAAAGGTATCAGCGAAAAGAAAGCCATGGAGATTGCGGAACAGATGACAGAAAAGGCGGATATGCGCCGTGCCATGATCTTTTTGCAGAAATATGGGATCTCTTTGAATCTGGGAGCGAAGATATACCAGAAATACGGACAGTCGGTATATGGTGTCCTTCAGGAGAATCCATACCGTCTGGCAGAAGATATCAGCGGTGTGGGATTTCGGATCGCAGATGATATCGCATCCAGGATCGGAATCCATACAGATTCAGATTACAGAATACGGAGCGGAATGTTGTATACTCTCCTACAGGCTTCTGGGGAGGGCCACATTTATCTTCCAAAGGAAGAGCTTTTTTCCAGAGCGTCCAGGCTTCTGGGAGTAGATGTTTCTTATATGGAGAAGCACCTGATGGATATGGTCGTGGAACGGAAACTGATCCTTAAGGAAACGGAAGAGGGAACTGTCGTTTATCCCAAACGTTATTATAACCTGGAACTGGATTCTGCAAGGATGCTGTGTGAATTGAATATTCTCTGCCCTGAGGATGAATACATGATCCAGAAAAGGATTGAAAGAATTGAGAAAGAGACAGGAACCAAGCTGGATGAAATGCAGAAACAGGCAGTGATATCTGCTGCCCAGCACGGCCTGTTTATTCTGACGGGAGGCCCGGGAACAGGAAAAACAACTACCATTAACGCAATTATCCGCTATTTTGAGGAAGAAGGAGCAGAACTTCGCCTTGCAGCTCCTACGGGCCGTGCTGCCAAGAGAATGACAGAAGCTACCGGATATGAAGCACAGACGATCCATCGTCTTCTGGAACTGAATGGTATGCCGGAGGGAGAGCAGGAAGGCAGAGCTGTTCATTTTGACAGAAATTTCGAAAATCCGCTGGAAGCAGATGTGATCATTATTGATGAGATGTCTATGGTAGATATTGCGCTGATGCATTCTCTTCTTCTGGCGATAACTGCAGGAACCAGACTGATCCTGGTGGGAGATGAAAACCAACTTCCAAGTGTAGGACCAGGAAATGTTCTGAGGGATATTATCCGCAGTGGCTGTTTTTCAGTAGTGGAGCTGAAGAAGATCTTCCGGCAGGCTTCCGAGAGTGATATTGTAGTAAATGCACATAAGATCAACCGCGGAGAACAGGTTACGATCAACAATAAAAGCCGGGATTTCTTTTTCCTGAAGAGATACGATGCAGATATCATCATTCGGGTTGTGATCGCGCTGATCCAGGAGAAACTTCCACGTTATGTTGATGCGAAGCCTTATGAAATCCAGGTTTTGACTCCCATGCGTAAGGGGCTTCTTGGCGTGGAAAGACTGAATCAGATCCTTCAGCGCTATCTGAATCCGCCAGATGAGAAGAAAAAAGAAAAAGAAATCGGGCAGCGCCTTTTCCGTGAGGGAGATAAGGTGATGCAGGTGAAAAACAATTATCAGCTGGAGTGGGAAATCCTCGGAAGATATAAGATTCCGGTAGATAAAGGAGTCGGGGTATTTAACGGCGATACAGGTATCATGACGGAGATCAATGAATTTGCGGAGACCGCTACAGTGGAATTTGAGGATGGACGTCAGGCGCAATACTCCTTTAAACAGCTGGAAGAACTGGAACTTGCCTATGCAGTGACCATACATAAATCACAGGGCTCGGAATATCCTGCGGTTATTTTACCGATTCTTTCAGGTCCAAGAATGCTGATGAACCGAAATCTTTTGTATACAGCTGTGACAAGGGCACGTAAATGTGTCACAGTAGTAGGAAGTGAAAATACCTTTGAGGAAATGATCCGTAATGAGAAACAGCAGCAGAGATACAGTTCACTGGACAGGAGAATACGGGAACTGGATGAAGCTGAGATCAACTAGTACAGCTACTAGTACAGCGAATATCCGCTTGACTGTACTATAAGGAGAGTGCTATCGGGGAGAAAGGACTTTCTTGAAAAAAACAGCTGAAATTTTTCTGAATATGCTCTATCCGAAAAAATGTCCCATGTGTCATCAGATCCTGAAACAGAAGAACAGCCTGATCTGTTCCGGGTGCGCCGGAAAGATCCGGCCAAATGTGGAACCATTGTGCAAAAAGTGTGGCCGTCCCGTAAAAACAGAAGAGGAATATTGTCAGGACTGCCGTAGGGAACAGCATTATTTTTCGGAAGGCAGAAGTATATTTTCATACGGAGAGATGTGGCGGCAGTCTCTGGTACGGTTCAAATATTACGGGTGTCGGGAATACGGAGATTTCTACGCAAAAGCCATGAGTATTTATGGAAAGAAATATCTGGAACGCTGGAGACCGCAGCTTATCGTTCCTGTTCCGCTCCACCCCAGAAAGAAAAGAAACAGAGGATTTAACCAGGCAGCGTATCTGGCAGAACGGCTCAGTGGTTTCTGCGGGATACCCTGGAGGGAGGATGTGGTACGAAAAGTACGAAATACAAGATCGCAAAAGAAACTCAATGCCGCAAAACGGCGGCAAAATCTTAAAAATGCATATCAGGTAACTGCAGATATAACTGGATTATCGGTGCTGGTGGTGGACGATGTCTATACAACGGGCAGTACCATGGATGCCATGGCACAGTGCCTTCTGGAGGCAGGTGCAAAGGAAGTTTATTTCCTTACAGTATGCGCCGGAAGGGCGTGAAAGCCCTGAAAAAACACTTTTCATAGGTAGGGAACTATGCTACAATAAATTTGATTGCAGTTAAACAGTATAGCTGCATAAAGTGCGAAATACGAACTATATATCAGGAGTTTCCTGATAAGAAAGCTTATGAGGAGTTATTTATGGTAAATGAAGAAAAGGTGAAGGTCATGAACCGCCTTGCCATGTATGAACATGGAGAAGGCAGGAAATATCTTCCGGTGAGCAGATATTACCGGAGCGATTATATCGGCCTTGCACTGATCAAAAATTTCTTTCTGGTAACCATTGGCTATGTGCTTCTGCTTGCCGGAATTGCTGCGTATTTCAGTGAATATCTTATGGATAATGTGAATAAGATCAACCTGGTCGCAGTGGGGATTTATATCATAGTCGGATATCTGGGCATGCTGATCGTGTATTCTGTGCTGACTTATATTCAGTATTCTGTGAAATATCACCGCGCCAAGAAGAGTGTGAAGGAATATTATCAGGATCTTACCAGACTGGAAAAAATCTACGGACGGGGAGAAAAGAGAACACCGGTCCGGAGAAAATCGGGAGGACATAGAAAATGACAGCTTTACTTGAGATTAAACAGAATATCAAGAGGTTTTATGGAGAATATGAAGTATATATACTGCCGGTTCTGAAGTTCGCTCTGGCATTTGTCTATTTCCTCTGGATCAACAGTAATATGGGATATATGAAGCAGCTGGATAATATATTTGTAATTCTTGTACTGGCACTGGTGTGTGCTATTTTACCTGTATCCGTGATGATGTTCATCGGATTTGCCATGATGATCGGTCATTGTTATGCGGTGGGACCGGAAGTGGCCGGATTTATGCTGGTACTGATCCTGTTTATGATGATCCTGTTTCTTCGGTTCAGCGGATCTCAGAATCTTACATTGATCCTGACACCTCTTTCTTTTGGATTCAGTGTTCCTACACTCCTTCCACTGGGAGCAGGTTTACTTGGCAGTGCGGTTTCAGCACTTCCGGCAGGATGTGGTGTGGTGATCTATTATTTTATCCGTTTTGTACATGCACAGTCCGCGGCACTCAGCGATCAGGGAACAGAAATTGCCGAGAAGCTGAAACTGCTTTCGGACGGACTGGTCCAGAACTGGGCTATGTGGATCACAGTGATTGCTTTTGTGGTTGTTGTATTACTGGTGAATCTTCTCAGAACACGCTCTTTTGACTACGCGTGGAGAATTGCGATCATTGCAGGTGGTGTGGCCTATATTCTGGTTATTCTTGCGGGAGATTTTTGCCTGGATGTGACGGTATCAATGGTTCCGATGATCATATCTACAGTAGTTTCAGTTCTGATCGGGTTTGTACTGGAATTCTTTGTCTATGGCGGAGATTACAGCAGGACAGAACGGTTGGAGTATGAAGATGATGAATATTACTACTATGTAAAAGCGGTTCCGAAAGCATCAGTGGCAACTTCAGAGAGAAGTATCAAAAAGATCAATGCGGAACCTGTACGTGAAGAAAAAAAGAAAGAAGATAAAGTAGTTTTCCGTGAAGAAAATTTTCCGGAAAGAAAAGAAACACCTGTTACACAGAAACCGGATTTTGGAAGTCCGGTGAATGAGACACCACAGAAAATTGATGAGATTGACTTTGAAAAACAGCTGGAAGAATCATTGAAAGATCTTTGATTTAACCAAACTGCGGAGCAGTTATTTGGTGTAGAGCTACGTAGCGAAGCGGATCGCGAATATCCGCTTGACATATTTTTGCTGATGGTATTTTACTCAGGATGAGCGGAAAGAAAGGAGGAGACTTATGCAGAATATACTGACAGTTCTGACCGGATATCTGGGGAAGATTTCCCTCCCGGGACTTGGGGTTATTGATATTATTGAGATTGGACTGATTTCTTTCTTTGTATATCAGTTTATGGCCTGGATCAAATTTACAAGAGCATATACATTGCTGAAGGGTATTCTGGTAGTTCTCGGTTTCATTCTGATCGCTTATATATTCAAGATGAATACGATCCTGTGGATCTTCCGCAATCTGGCCAATGTGCTGGTGATCGGTGTGATCGTAATTTTTCAGCCGGAATTGAGAAGAGCGCTGGAACAGCTGGGACAGAAAAAAATCGTATCAACCATCATTCCATTTGACAGTGGAAAGGAAGTCAAGGAACGCTTTAACGACAAGACGATCAATGAACTGGTTAAGGCATGTTTTGATATGGGTGAGGTTAAAACCGGTGCACTGATCGTTATCGAAGAAGAAATCCGTCTGGATGAGTATATACGTACCGGTATTAATATTGACGGAATTCTCACCAGTCAGCTCCTGATCAATATTTTTGAGCATAATACACCGCTCCATGACGGAGCAGTGATCGTGCGTGGCAATCGAGTCGTTGCGGCAACCTGTTATCTTCCGCTTTCTGATAATATGGAACTGAGCAAACAGCTGGGAACCAGACATCGTGCAGGCGTGGGAATCAGTGAAGCGACGGATTCTGTTACCATCATTGTTTCCGAGGAAACGGGGCAGGTATCGGTTGCTCAGGGAGGAGAACTTTCCAGAGGCCTTAACAGCAAGCAGCTTCGGGAAATACTTGTAGCAGTACAGAATAAAAAGGTAGTTGACAACAGCAAACTGAGAAATCTGCTGAAAGGGAGAGTGAAACATGAAGAAAAATCTGACTAAGAACATCCCTTTAAAGATCATGTCCGTGATCGTAGGTATTCTGGTATGGCTGATCGTGGTAAATGTTGACGATCCTATCATTACAAAGGGGTTTGTGATCTCCGATGTGCAGATCATTAATGAGGCTTATGTGGATCAGCTTGGACAGATGGTCATGCAGGATGACAGTGAAAATACAGTGCGTGTTTATATTACAGGTGAGCGGAAGACAGTCAACCGTCTCACCTCAAGTGATATTAAGGCAGTAGCAGATCTGCAGCAGGCGCAGTCTACAGACACGGATCCGGTCATGATTCCAATTACGGCCACCTGTGCAGGAGTACTTCCGGAGAATATCCGGGTATCTCCGCAGAATCTCAGCGTACACCTTGAGAAAAAGGTTACCAAAGAATTTGCCATTAATGTAAGCTGCGGTGACAGTAAGCCGGCACAGGGCCTGGAGATTGCATCACTTACTGCCAATCCGGAGAAAGTCAGAGTTACAGGGCCGGAATCACTGGTTGGTAAAATAGACAGTGTGAGTGTGGACGTAAGTTCCAAGATTGATGGGATCGATCAGGACACAACGATCACCGGAGCGGAACTGACGATCACCGACAAGAATCAGGATACCCTTTCATCGAATTCCATGAGTTATCTGAAGTTTGATAATAACGGAAAAGTAAATGTTACGGCAAAACTCTGGAAAGTACGTTCCGATATACGTATCAGTGCAGGATACACTGGAGAACCGGCGGAAGGCTACGTTGTAGACAGTGTTACAACAGTGCCGGAAACGTTCAGTGTTGCCGGCAGTGAGGAAGCATTGAACAGTTTGAAACTTCAGGGAAATACCATATATCTTGATAACGAGAATGTAGATATTTCAGGTAAGAGCAATGATGTGGAGAAGAAAGTAAATCTTGCAGAGCTTCTTCCGGATGGTCTGAAGCTGACAACAGGATCCAGTACGGATCTTTGGATTACGGTTAATATCCTGCCTGAAGGCAGTAAAATATACAATTTCCCGACGGAGGATATTAAGGTAAAAGGCCTGCCTGATAATCTGCAGCTGGCGTTTGAGGTTGCGGATGTAGAATTAAAAGTACAGGCAGAGGATGGCGATCTCTCGGGCTTTAATCTGAAATCGATAAGTGCGACTCTTTCCATGGATGACTGGGAAGAAGGCAGCTATGAAGTGCCGATCAAGATCAGTCTTCCGGATGGTTATAAGCTTCTGGAGGATGTGACTGCTGAGATCAAAATTTCCAAAGTTTCTAATGTTGACAGTGGAAACAGCCAGTAACATATGAGTAAAAGCATGTAAGGGAGACATAGGAATGTTAAATTATAAGGTAACGGTCAGGAACCCGTCAGGGCTTCATCTCCGTCCCGCAGGACTTTTATGTGGCGAAGCGATCAAATATAAATCTTCTGTTACATTTCAGTACGATGGAGGCACAGCAAATGCCAAAAGCGTATTAAGTGTACTGGGGGCCTGTGTAAAAAACGGAGATGAGATCACACTGATCTGCGATGGTGAGGATGAACAGGCGGCAATAGATGCGCTTGCATCACTTATCGAAAGTGGATTGGGCGAGTGATACCGTACAAATATATTAATTCATTAACACAGCAGCATGAGCAGGAGGGATTATTGTGAAGAGAAGAGTTGTGGCAATCATGCTCAGCCTTACACTGTGCATGGGTGGTACTCTGGAAGCCGGAGCGACGGCTTTGAGCAGCCCGGATGTGCAGACAGCAGAGGCAGGCACTGGCTCAGAAGACAGCTTCAGTGATGAAGTCGGAGATGAGCAGCAATCGCAGACGGATGAAGACAACGACAGTACAGATGAAGTGGTAGTGCCGGAGAATCCGACTGAGACACCGGATATCACCGAGACACCGGACATTACTGAGACACCGGATATTACCGAGACACCGGATGTTACTGAAGCACCGGCGGAAGATCCGGCAGATGACTTTAATGCGGGAGATGTGGCTGAGCTGGAAGATCCATCTGTGAACAGTGCGGATGCGCAGAAAAATACAGTGGATGCAGGTAGTGCAGATGCGGCAACTGCAACTGCAACCGGAGCAGAGATCGTAAACGGTGTAGTCGTTGCCAAGGAAAACGACTGGGTCAGAGAGGGGGATTTCTATAAACTCCGTAAGAAGACAGCACCGGAGAGCACTGCATCCGAGGCAAAGGCAGCTGAGAATCCATCTGAAATCCAGACAGACAGCAGTGATTCTGGGGATAATGCAGGAGAGATAACTGAAGATACAGCAGATACTGTCGAAACACCGGAGGTATCTGAAGATACAGCAGATACGCAGAGTACAGAACAGCAGGATGAGGCTCAGAATACAGAAACAGAAGTGGCAGAACCTGCATCAGCAGATGAGAACACAGACAGCGCTTCCGGTGATCTGGACCTGGAGAATGAGGACGCAGCAGAAGCCTCCAGTACAGAAGATGCCGCAGAAACAACTGCTAAATATAGCTATTTTACAGCACAGGATGGTCTTCTGAAAATCAAGACCAATGGTCATACAGGATATTATCTGTTTAATGAGGATGGATATCTGGTGACAGGAAGAATGTCACGGGAACCTGGAACACCGGGATATGCAGGAACACAGAAGGTGGAATGGTATTTCCTCGAAAAGGATAAAGCAACTCTGTATTCCGGATATGAGAATGCTGCGATCACCCCATGGACTTCCAACCTTGGTCAGCAGCAGAAGAACTACTGGCTGTGGACAGGAAAAACTTTCCGTTTTTATGATGCAGAGGGAAGCTATAAATCTGTAACTGATCTGAATCTCTATGGAAAGATCAAAAAGATCGGAAATGATTACTATACACTGGCAAGTAATGGCGCACCACGTAAAGGTACAATAAAGCTGAAAGCAGGTTCTACTACCTATGAATATTATTTTCAGCCGGCTTCCACGGAAGGCGATATTCCTGGAAAACTTTTCTATGGTGGATGGACTTATGTGGTGAACAGTAAAGGTGAGAAACGTTTCATTTACTGCAGCCCGAAGACAGCTACACGTGGACAGATCATGAAACATGGTGTTTATGTATCTATGGTAATGTCCAAGAAATATCTGTACATGCTGAATTCCAGTGGCTATGTAATGAAGAGTACAATGGCGAAGGCTGAGAATCAGGACAATGCCTATTATGTCACAGACAGCCATGGTCGTGTATTGAAAAATAAACTTGTCAGATATAAAGGCGCCAGATATTATTTTGGCGGCAACGGAAGAAGAGCTACATGGACAAATTGCTGGCGTAACTGTGCGGGAGCATCAAACAGAATCTATTATTTTGGAAGCACCCCGGGAAAAGTTGTTGAGAAAAAAGGCTGGCAGAAAGTTCTCAACGCAAAGAAGCAGTTTTATGGATGGTTTTACTTTGACAGAAACGGAAATCACTATCAGAATAAAATGCTGACAGTAAAGAGCTCCGGAAGAAGTTATTATTTTAACAGCAAGGGAAAGCTTGCAAGTGGTAAAACAAAGATCGGTAATAACTATTACTTCTTTGCTACGTCCAATTCCAGTACACACAGAGGCTGGATGTATAAGAACACTCTGATTCGTTATCAGAATCGGTGGTATTATGCAGCTTCCAATGGTGTCCTGAAAAAAAGCGGCTGGAAGAAAGTAGGTAAATACTGGTATTATCTGCAGAATTACACAGTTGTAACCAATAAAAACATAAAACGAGGTTCTGTAAACGGTTATCTGGACAGCCAGGGACGTTTTTCAACAGGCTGGGTGATCTACAGTGACTATTATGATCAGGTAAGATATATCGATCCGGACAGTGGTTCCAAATATCTGACCAATACAAGACGCTGGATTGACGGTAAACTGTATTACTTTGATAAGAACGGATTCCGCCGCAATGACCTTACTTCCATCTACAGAGGACCATATTATCTGGAGGTGGATAAGACCAATGGTGTTATGACTGTTTATACAAGTTCCAATAAAACGATTCCGGTTAAGACGATCCGTGTTTCTGTAGGTCTTCCTGAAACACCTACATGGGATGGTACATACAGACTGTCCCGCAGCTTAAGATGGCAGCCTCTGATGGGACCATCCTGGGGACAGTATGGAACACATGTTGATGGCTGCGGACAGGGAGGAATTTTCATTCACTCTGTAGCCGGTTCCACAAAAAGCGTATACAACCTTCCGTCATGGGAATACCTGAAACTTGGTAATCCGGCATCTCACGGATGTATCCGTACCTGTGTAGCGGATGCAAAATGGGTATATGAGAACTGCAATGGAGCAACGATCCATATTTACAGCAGTGGTAAATACAGCAATACTGAGTCCTTCAAGGGACCGTTAGGCCGCAGACCACTGGCTACATTCCGTGGCAATGGAAGTTTTGATCCGACAGACCCGGAAGTTCCGTGATCTGGAAACAGAAGAGAATATTATTAACAGAAAGTACAAATGAAAGATTGGTGTCAGCCAATAAGGCTGGCACCGGTCTTTTTCCAAATATGGGTTTACTTTCCATTTAACAGTCAGTATAATAAAATTCAGGCAAAAATAAACATGGACAACAATGTGGGGAAAGGGAGAAAAATGAAAAACTGGAAAAGATGGCTAGCAGCCGGCTGTATGGCGGCGTTGCTGGGAATAGGAACAATGGGGACTACAGTAATGGCCATGGGCGGCGGTGGAGTCGACCGCAGTGAGGCTGTTGCAGAAGAAGAGAAAGTGCCGGGGGCCAGGGCAACCAGCTCAACAGCAAGCTCAAAGGCATGGAAGAAGCTCAACGGAGTCTGCTATAACGGAAGCGGACAGAAGCTGGAAGGGGCTATTACAAGAGGAATTGATGTTTCAGAGTGGCAGGATACTATCGACTGGAGCAAGGTTAAGAAGTCCAATGTAGATTTTGCGTTTGTAAGAATTTCCTACGGACTGAATCATATAGATATGAAATATGATTACAATATGAAACAGGCCGAAAAGGTAGGAATGCCTGTTGGAACTTATATATACAGCCTTGCCACAACAACACAGCAGGCGATGAAAGAAGCACAGCTTGCTATCAAAAAAATGAATGGTTATAAGGTTTCCTATCCCGTGGTATATGACATTGAGTATGAGAAGATGAGAAGCCTTTCTTCCACACAGATCGCAAACCTTGCCAAGGCTTTCTGCAATGAGGTTAAAAAAGCAGGATATTATCCGATGATCTACTGTAATACAGACTGGTATGACAATAAGCTGGACTGGAGTAAAATGACCGGCTACGATGTCTGGCTGGCACGATATGGTGACACGATCCTTGCACCGAACAAAAAGAACTATAAATATACGATCTGGCAGGCTACAGATGGTGATGGTGGCGGATATCTGAAGAGTACGAAAGGACTGGTTTCCGGAATTCCGTCATATTCTACAGTAGACATTGATTTCGGCTATGTAGATTATACAAAGATCATTACACCAAGGTGGAGAGCCGTAACCAGCTATAAAGCATCCACCAAACCAGACACCTCCAATGGAAAAACCGGCTGGGTTACTGAAAATGGAAAGAAATTTTATTATGTAAATGGTGTTAAGAAAACCGGCTGGATCGAAGTCGGCGGCAAAAAGTACTACATCAACAAAACACTTGGAATGTATAAGAGCAAGCTGCTCAGAGACTCCAAGAATGTGGTCCGTTATGTGGACAGAAATGGAGTTCTCGTAAAGAATCGGTGGATAACTGTCAGCGGCAAGAAGTATTATTTTGATCAATATGGACATGCCTTAAAGGGAAGAAAGAAAGTAGGGCAGAATTATTATTATTTCCAGACGAAATATGGCTATATGATGAAACATGTGAGATACATGGACAGTAAGGACGATCTCTATTACTTTGGCGGCGATGGAATCATGGTAAAGAGCGTATTCTATACATGGAGCGGAAATAACGAAAGCCATACCTATTATTTTACTGCAAGTGGAAGAGCATGCAGATCCTGGCTGAGACATGACGGAAAGAAATATTATTTTGATCCGGAGACTGCGATCATGTACAAAAACTGTACGATCAAGATCAATGGAAAGAGTTATACTTTTGATGCAAACGGTGTATACATAACAGCGGCTGCAGCAAATAAACGTAAATAAATAAAAAACGGCAGTTACCGGCTGTACTGAAAAGCATAAGAGTTTTCGGATACAGCAGGCAATTGCCGTTTTTTTGTTGTAATTATAAAGTATAGATCAGAATACCCAGAATAATGATCAGATTACCAATGATTTTTCCACGGGTGATCTTTTCTTTCAGGATACGCCAGGAAAAGATCAGTACAAAAACATAGGCAGCGGTATCGATTACAGGACCAAATTTCATATCGACTCTTGTATAACACCAGGTATTGAGGAGCAAAACTCCGAAAAAGATGCCATAAGCCAGAATTACTCTCCAGTTCAGATATTCCCTGAGAGGATTTTTGTATGTGATATTGGCGCTCTGTTTCAGCAGAACCTGCGAAATTGCTGAAAAAAAAGTTCCTGCCAGCATGATCAGCATAAATGTTCTATTCATATCTCTGCACCATCCAGACTCCGACCAGAACGACCATGATACCGATGATGTTCTGAATCGACAGATTTTCATGAAAAATAATTACAGCCCATACCTGTGACCACAGAAGATAGACACTCTTGTTGGCGTAGGCCGTGGAAAGGGAAAATTTTTTGATTACCTGCTGCCACGCGATGGCGTAAATTCCACAGTTTGCGATCATAAGAAAAAGAAATAAATAGAGAAACGGGCTATTAAGCCCCTCTTTATTATAATAAACGGACGCAAGCTTGGAAAAAACGCTGGTGAGAGAAAACAGCAGGATATTCAGATGAAGCTGAATATAATCTTTGAGTTTTGTCATGTTTCCTCCATATAAATGTGATTGTAAACTGATAATCAATATATCGCATCTGTTCGTTTTATGCAAGAGAATGTTTCTGTGAAAAGTGCACAGCAACAACGGGTTTACAACAGGAATCGAAAATGATAATATTAAACGATAAGTGTCAACTGATACAAAAGAGAG
>UMAY01005141.1_pt1 | contig 14989 bp, 8 predicted proteins | sample 1963831 | NCBI WGS metagenome assembly UMAY01 (sample SAMEA4835928, study PRJEB28245) | human gut metagenome | biome: gut microbiome; material: fecal sample | place: Denmark | collected 2008 | reverse complement strand
GAGCGTCTGATTGCATCATTGACCAGTTGTACCCAAGACATTATATTGTACTCATCGAAGAATATTGGGACGGTAACATTGACGCAATAATGGGGCATACTCTCAACTATTGGCGTGACGAATTAGCTTTCATTTGTAGATATGTGCGTAATCCAGAAGCTCATAGTAGGATAATTCTTAACAATGCAGAAAAGACTAGAGCTACTGTATTCTGTCAAGAGGTAATAAAACGTTGTCAATTACATAGAGATGAGTTAGGGGAACTTGAATAAACCTCAACTAATTATCCTTTTGCAATAAGCTCAAGAACAGCGATACCTTCGGATCGTTACCATTAGAAATGGCTGACCTATCATAAGCATCCGATGAAAGACATATTAACAACTTTTTACAAGTTGGGCCATTGTTACCAAGTTGTTCAAAGTTGGCTTCTATTTGCTACAAGTTGGCTTCTTTTTGCCAGTTATGAGGAAGGAGTTTCCGCAGGTCTAGCTTCTGATTCTCATATTGTGGGATCTTGACCAGTACATCTTCCATCCATTTGCGCGGGTCCACTGCATGTCCCTTGCAGGTGCTTACCAGTGAGTAGATGACGGCAGCCCTGATTGCAGAGTCGTGATTGCCGCAGAACAGGAAGTTCTTGCGTCCCAAAGCCAGCGGTCTGACTGCATTTCCCACGAGATTATTATCTATCTGATATCTGGCGTCTCGCACGTATCGGCTGAGCCTTGGCAAAAGCGGAACAGTATAACCTATCGCCTTACCTTACCTGCTGTTTTCAGTCACCTTGGATGCGGTGTCGTACATCTATTTCTCGAAGGTGCATATGGTCGGGTAGGATATCTTTTCCCTCATTTCCTGCAGCTTTTCCGCACTCCTGCCCTGTTTCTTCGCATCACTCTCGACATTGTACAGTTTCCCGATCAATTGTAAACTTCCCCTTTTTAGGACAGCCTTCAATTAGACAGCAAATATAATTCATTTTGTTGTTCCAATTGCATGTATGGTTCGGTGATTGATTTCAGATAGGCCACCCTAAGCGTAAGCTGTAGAGATGTGCAAGGCCGCCTTTTGGCGCTTGCCTTGGCCTTGCTCAACTCGGAAGCGGAGCTATATTTGCCTGTCTGAACATCAATCATTGTGTGTCACACCTTTTTGTCCGGTACTCCATCGGCGGTATGTTGTCGGGACTTTCATGGGGTCTCTCATTGTTGTAATAACAGTTCCACTCTTGGGTTACCCGTTTCACTTCCTTTATGCTTCTGAAGATGTACACGTCAAGTACAGCCCTTCTGTAACTGCCATTGAACCGTTCCTTTGAAATGAACTTCGGGCCGCTATCGCATCTGATATTTTTCGGCTTGCCGTTCAGCCAGATTACCTTTTCCAATGTCTTTATCACCCTTCTTGCCGAGAAAGACATTGAAACCTCCTGGGACACCGCCACCTTATCACTGTCATCCATTATGTTCAGCACCCGGAACTTCCGTCCGCACTCCAGGACATCACCAACAAAATCCAGAGGCCATGTCGTATTGGGTTCGGAGGGCTGTTCCAAAGGTGTCTTGACCCTTGCCGGAAGTCGTTTCTTCAAACGGACACGTTTCTCGTAGTGCATATTCTTGTACACACGGTAAACCTTCTTGTGGTTCCAATTCTTTCCTTCACGCCTGAGACGTTTGAATATCTTCCAGAATCCGTCTCCGTATTGGGCTGCTGTCCTTATCGCTTCTTCAACTTCAGTGTCATCTCGCTTCTCCTGATAATAGTAATACGAACGGTGGATCTCCATCAGCTTGCACGCCCGAGCGATGCTCAATTCGTATTCCTCAACAAGCTCGACTGCTATCTATTTCTTTATCTCGGCTCTAGAGTTTTTTTTAATAACATCCCTCAATATCCGGTTGTCCAATGCAAGGTCTGCGTACATCTGCTTCAGCTTCCGGTTCTCCTCCTCCTGTTCCTTCAATCTCCTGACCTGATTCACATCCATACCGCTGTATTTTGACTTCCAGTTATACAAGGTAACCCGAGTTACCCCATGTCCCCGTGCCACTACTTCTGCGGATATTCCGCTTTCCAGTTCTTTGACGGCTTTCACCATCTCGCTCTCGCTGTGAATACTCTTTTTCATTTAGGCCTCCTTCGACAAAGTTATCGTTTTTTGTCTAATAAAGAACTGTCTGGTTTTTAGGGAAGTTTACAAAAAGGGGAAGTTTATATGGCATTCATATCCTCTTTCTATTTTTGTTTTTTATTTGCCCAAAAACTCTTTGAGAGTTAACGACTTAAGACCAAGCCCAATAGCACGAGAACGAAGCATATTATCTGACGTAAGCAGAATCGGATTGCATCCTTCTTGTTTGTGTTTCAGCGCTACAGAGAGAATCTTACAGTCTGGATTTGATGCATTAAAACCATTGGGGAGCAATGATGTGTCCGCATCTTCCATCTTGGAGAAATTCTGTTCAAATGCACGGCATATGTTCTTAGCTGCGTTGCTCAGAGCTTGTTTGTCAACGCTTTCCTTTAATTTGAGCTTATCCAGCTCTTCAAGTACTGTTGCGGGGATAATCACCTTGTATTGAGAACCGATTTTTGAAATAATATCCGGACACTTGACAAACACATTTGTATCTATGATATATATGTTGTCCATGCCCTCTACAATTTCTGTTCTCTTGCGCTCGAACTTGGACAGATCTACTTTGCCTACCACTGTAACTCCAATATCTCCAGCTGTCAATCGTTTCGGCACATGCTCTCCAAATTCTACAAATTGTTCTTCGTGAGCTTTGAGAATATACTTTCTGACATCATCTGACATCTGCCGTTGCAGCATTGTAGAATCAGCCACAATGATTGTATTCAATCTTGCTCTTGATGTTGCGACATTGAATAGTTTTGGGTCTAACGAATAGGGAAGAGATGCATTTGGAATAAAGAATATGCAATAGTCCACCGTTAAGCCTTGTACTCTATCAACAGTTTCTATCTTAATTGTGTCAGGCAAACTTGCACCTTTCCAATTAAGAATGAAGTATTTTTGTAACTCCCTAATAGAGTCTTTGAATTTTGATAGGACAGCAATTTCACTACGAGGTGATAGCTCATATATCTTTTGTACGACATCAATGATTTGTTCAAAAGCATTAATCGGAGCCTTTTTTCCCGTTTCAAGTTCTAAATCTAAAAAATTTGGACCACCTTTGGGGTTTATAAATGGCAATTGAATAGGGACATCTACGATTTTCGAGACAGACCTCAAGTTGTTATTGTAGAAAACACCTGTACTATCAGCAGCCCTCGGCATTAACCTAAATGTATCGCTGAGAAGGTACGAATCAAGTTTTTGCGTATTACATAATGTGTCAAAGCCATTAATTATTTGACTCCAATCTTTATCACTAATAATATCGTCGTTTATTGCAACAATAGGTGATAACTGTTTCTGATCACCAATCCAAACCACTTGTTTGCCCAATTTGAATGCTGCTGCTATCATAGGAAGCAGAGCCTGGCTCGCCTCATCCATAAGTACGTAGTCAAAAGGAATCTCTGCGAGAGTTGCCGCCCAGGTACTTGAAACATAGAAAGATGTAAGAGATAAATACCCAGAACAGGCATCACATTTGTTCTCTTTAATAGGGACAAGGCATGGAAGTTCGCGTTTCTCATCAATTGTCATGCTTGACTTCGACACCTTCCCGGCAAAAATATAATCTTTAAGATCTTCTTTCTTTGCCAGCTCCATCAGCGCTTGATTCGTTAATGCAGTAACAAGAACGCTCTTTCCTTGCTTCAATAATGTTGCGGCATATTGTGCCAATCTGTATGTTTTTCCGGTACCCGGAGGGCCTTGTATTGCCACACAGTTGTTTTTATCAAAGACACCCGCAAGAATAGCGGGAAGATCAGTATCAGATGCAAGTGGTGTTGGATTCCAAAGCGGATCGGTAGCATCAAAATCTAATACCTTGTTGACATTCTTAATTGACTCATCAGCTACAATGTCCTTCAGGTTATATAAATACTGAAGAGGTGGATCTTTAGGACCGAACGCAATTATTGGCATCTCCTTTTGGAGAACATCTGCAAATTCTATAGAAAGATTTTTTATACCAATAAGGCAGAAATCCTCCTCTGTAGCCTTTGCAATCCAAGCGCAATACGCGTCAGAATAATCCCTTTGGTAATCTTTTCTTAAGTCCAACCAAGAATAATCACTCCAATTCTTGAAACTGCCCATTTCTCCTGTTAGGTAGCAGGCTGTCCAGAAGGAGTTCTTTCGAGGCATATTATCGGAATTCCTCACCTTAAAAACAGCGGTACCATTATCTTGGAGTTTTTGAAATTTTCCGACAAAGACATTTCCACGCGATTTTAAAACAAGTGCTTTTGTCCGGACGACTTGTTCAAAATCTCGTATCTGAGCATTTATCTCAGTGTCTAAAAAATTAGTGTATGATTCTCTTGTGTAGTACATAACTATAAATCATCATCTGATGTCGCACTTTGCGTGCCGGTATTTCTCTTGTAAATGAATCTTATTGATTCGGCCCTGCTTGATATATTAAAGCTGTCGAAATTGAATTGGATATTATTGAAATAGTGAAGTGCATCGGCTAACTTCTCAATCTTGTCGTCTGATTCAAGGTTCTTACTGCTGAAGGTAATGGATACTTTTGTCTGATCTTTGAGGAGGTCGAGTACCGGAATGCGTTTGAAATCAAGACCATCATAGATAAACAACTGAGCCTTGTCTCTAATCAAATACAGGTATTCAGTTGGATTAACCATAAATTTATCACCTTGATATTTAAAGCTCTTCAGCACAATAGGCTCTGAACCATTTTCAGTGGTAATGACATTGCAAGAGTAACAATATGGCTGACCATCCTCACCCATTTCGCCGAAACCATATGGATATTCCCAGTCTGGATAAGCTCTCATAAGTGCCTGCTGGGCTTCTAATTGGGCCTGTATCATTTCCTGTTTAGAGAGTTTTGAGTCTTCACCCTTTTGCATTGTGACATTTTCTTCCTCATCATCCCGGATCCTTGCAATTTCTTCTTCCAAAAGGCTATTCTGATTTCGCAGCTTCTCTACTTCTGACATCAAATCATTTACACTCGCTCTTGAAATCAAAAATATTTCCCTCCAATCATCTTTTGTGAACAGAGAGGTTTTAAGCGAGTAAACATCCGCGAGGACGACTTCCGGTTCTACATCCTTATTGATGTATATATGACCGGAAGTATTGAACACAGTATAATTGTTCTGTTTTCCTTTAAAATAATAATCCCCCAAATAAACACCTCGATAAGGCATCTCACCATCGTATAAGTAGATGCGTGTCGTTTTGTTCGCTTTCCAGGTAATGTACTTTTCATCAGTCCATTCCTTCGCAGACGAATAATCGTCTTCGTTATTAGTCATGTGAACATTGATTTTGCCGAATAACAATTTCAAGACTTCTACCTTGTTGTTCTCTGAAATCGGCAATTGTGACGATGCCTTGACCCATGAAAGGAAGGTGCTAATTATGGACGAAGAAGATATATTCCAAATATCCTCGAACTTGTTCTCACTGAATGACTTGCGCCTTTTAATTTCGTCACTTGTTTTATTGTGTACGCCAAGAGTTGTTAAGAACGACTTTTTTTCGTCAGTATCAGCCCATTGCGCAATAAAAGGCTGTATTCGTTCCGCTGGAAGTGTATAATCATCGCAGTCAATGTATCTTCCAGCCACCTTACCAAAAGAATAGGAAATATATGGATCATTAATGAACGAACGGAGAATTTCTCCTACTTTAAGTTTGAAGCATTTTTCAAGAATCTCTTTGAATATCTGAGTATTCGAGGTGTCAATAAACTTCCTAGAGACAGTATCTAACGTGATAGAACCAATATGTCTGTAGAAAAGCATCATAAAACAATATTGATCTGACGTGTACCGTGCATTATAATACTGAGAAAGATATGAGACAAGTTCGGTCTTAACCCATGACGATTCAGCTTCATTTTGTGCAAATACTTTTTCGTATCCAGCAATAGATTTGAATTTATCAGTGATCATTGCAAGTTTTGACGAATTGGTATGAGAAGGCAAAATTGAGGACAAGGAGAAAGTGTACTTAACTCCATTGACATCAACAGAAAAATCATCTTTCAAAGTAATTTTTGAGAGAGGAATGCCATCGACCTTAATAATTGACTTAAGATGCTGACAAGAGGCAGTACTTTCTGTTGCAATTTTGATTATTCGATAGTGCTCGCCATCAGAAGGGTATGACACTGTACTGATCAAATCAAACGAGCCGTATGCTTTTACAAAAATTTCTTTTGTCGCATGATCTTCTTGCTCGACAACAGGAAGGATATTCGGCACTCTTTTCCTAATCAAACTTTGAGTGAAAGCATGACGCCAGCTTTGTTTAAACTTATGATATACAGAGTATACATCTGTTTTAGTTAATATTGTGTCAATATTGCTCTCAACAATAGATGTATAGATGTTTTCACTACCTATGAGGAAAGATGCAAAGGATGAGCTATACTCTTCTTGGGCAATCATGTAATCTTTCAGCCACACAGGCAATGTACTGCTGAATGCACACATCTTGAATAGAGGGGTGAAGACGCCTTGCGCATTTTTGAAAATTGCCCATTTCTTTCTCGTTTCATCACCAATACCCTCAAATTGCTTAGTAGCATGGAACAACCTTAGACGATCCGAATGTGATAGTATCGAGGTGTTTGATAAACTTATCCTTTTGAACAACTTCTGCTCATCCTGCTTTTTCAAATAGTCTTTGAGAGGATGGTGCTCAATCACCGTGTCTGTACATTTGAAACCGAGTTGAATGAGAATATCTTTGATGGCCAATGTGTTTTCAGTAATCAGGATTACCTTACTATCGTTTATGGCCGTACTATATGAAACCCATTTGTTTTCAAGTAGAATAGACGGAATGCTTGGTATGAGTCGGATTGTATCTTCTGTCCTTGTCAACCATTCCCAGAAACTCTTTCTTTCATCATTAGAGGCTGCACTTATCCAAGTAAGAGCGCGTTCTGCATTACCCTGAATGATTTTTATGACATCAGTTGTAGTTGTCTTCTCAATTTTGAATATTGAGCGTTTCAATATATCCGTATTAAGGTTCGGATGAGGCAATCGTTTTGTGGTGCCAATTATTGAGTAGTAATTATCATATCCAAGAGTCTTCGCAAGCGAGGATTCATCCAAGATAATACCTAAAACATCCGATTTTTCTCCTTTGTCATTGATGATGAATTTCGATTCGGAAAGCGCTTTGGTGTATCCATTGTTGAAGGAGTCAATCAGTGCAAAGGTGTCTTGGCTGGTTGATTCAAACTCTTTTTGAGGCAGTAAATTCAAATAATTAGGTTCATCAATTGATGCTGATTTCTCGACCATTGAGACGATGGCTTTTCCAATATTGAAAAAAAGGAAATGATTCCACGGGTTGTCGCTTTGCACACCCTCACGATCAGATTTTGGGATAAAATCCGCATTAATAAAGAACGGGAAGGTAAACCTATGTTCATTCATCGGAAGATATGCATAGAGAGAAAGGGCGTCATTTGACGGACGGATATGTCCTTCTTCATCAAGAGGAATGGCAAAGGAGATTTCTGTATCTGCTGTAGAAGCAATTCTGTCCGGTATGCCGGGAACTTCAGATTGTTCATTGCCATTGGAATCAAGTCTTACGAAATAATTCTCAATATCTCCATGAATGTTTGTCCGTTCTTTTCGTTTGATATTCACATTGGCGGCTTTAAAAGCCTCGTCACTCACTCCAATACTTGCCTTTGTGAATATCTTGTAATTCTCGTTCAACTTATCCTTGTCAAACGAATTAACCAATGATATGTATTCTCCATTTTCAGAGATATTCTTTTGAATGGTCCGACAATCATCTCCTTGCATCAGTTGGATTCGATTGGTCCTACGTAAGAACAGCATGAAACGTGGTTCATTGAATACCTCGGCAATCGCTTGGGCGTATTCTGACAATGTCTTCTCGTCCATCTGAAGAGCGATGCAGACATTCTCTCTTTCGCTCCAAATGGTATTGTATTTATCAATATCTGGAATATTTGACCAAACGGGCAGCAATTGCCACGGAATATCTTTTACGCCTTTGAACTCCCTTCTGAATTTTTCAAATTTATGAATGAATTCTTTCTGCTTGACAGGGTCGTTTTCAATATCATTCACCAAGAAATAGAAACGGTCGAAATCATTGTATATATCCAAACTCTTATCAAAACCGAATCGATAGCCGGAGCTTTGGATATAAACAGACTCGGAGTTGGTGAATACGGATTTGAAACCAATTCCTTTATAGCCGGTTTTCTTCTTATTGGCAGATTTTGTACTCTGGGCAGCAGATGTTATTGATTCAAAATCATGCTTGTTAAATGAATAGCCATCGTGGGTCAATAAGAAGTATTTGCCTTCGAGTTGCAGTTTCACTTTTACGCCATTCTGAGCAGCAGCATCATCTGCATTTTGAAGAAGCTCAAAAAACATTCTCTTTTTACTTGAATACAGGTTCTGGCCAACCTCTTCAAGAAGATTGGCGACACTCGTGTTTGTATTCGGGCTGGTGTGCTGCTTAAATGACAAAAGAACAGACTCTTGATAGGGGTTCTTCACCAACTGAAGATCAGGGGAGGAAACAGAAAATAGGTAAGGCGTCCCTTCCTTTCGCCTAAAATCAGCATTCGGTAATGAAATGTCAGTTTTATAGTACTCGCCTTCAAAGAGAAGGTTGCGTAGCCTATTATCTGCTCGTACCAGGATGTTCTTACCATTGATCGGGTCGACGAGTAATTTACCATTTACCTCGCTATCGGAATCAGAAAACGTGATTAATTCAGTAAAGAAATACCCGTCGTTGATGGATATGACCTTTCCGATAAAAGTCTTTGTTTGGATGTCCATCGTTTTGAGGAGATCCATTAAGGATAGGGAGTAAAGGCTGTCGTCGTATCTGTCCTTTATGATATATTTCCTGCTGAATTTAGCGTTATTGTGTTCATCTGTACCAGTGTAGACTATTTGAATGTGCTCGCCTACAAATACTTCATCACTTGCTCGTAAGACTTTATTTGGAGACAATTCTTCTCTGGTAATGATGATATTTACTCCTGCGGCTATAACATCCACTTTCGCAAATTTATCGTCAACATACGTGACTTTGCCCATAACAATATCACCAGGGTTAAGCTTTGCGATCAGATCTTCCATCAACTTGCGCTTGTTCTCCTTTTCAATAGGGCGCATATCAAGCCAAATCGTAGACTTGTTTTCATTGAATTTGCTATAGACGAATTCAAGTGATTGCCCAGGAGACAACGCACCAGAAATCATCTTTGACTTATATGGCTCAATGAAAAAATTTTCAGTAAGCTCTATCAAGAAAAGGCCTTCTTCTACTGAAATTACAGCAGTGGGATTGTCATGTGCTTGATTTATCCCCACATATTTTGCAGTTACTCTATCTCCGATGTTATGCATCCTTGCAAATAGAGAATGAAGAGGATGGGTACTCAGTGTGACTTTTACCATTCCATTTTCTTTAACTGCAGTGCTCTTTACAACACAAGTAATTTCATCACCAGCCTTATAATAGGTAGAGGTCAGTTCTACCCACGGCGCCAATCCAATGAAGCCATCAAATCGAATCAATATGCCGTAGTTCTCAACAGAATCAACACAGCCCTTTAATATTAAATCAAGGTTCAAATCACGCGGATTGGCACATGCATCTTTTCGGCTTAACTCAATCTTGCCATCAGGATGAACTTTAGTTACAATAGCTTGTATGTAATCTCCAACATGAAGTGAATCATAGAACCTGTTTTGGTGGCTCCACGAAATGTTTAATTTTCTGATAAGTCCGGAAATGCCGTTCGGAGTACTTACAAACAGTCCATACTGAGGATTCTTGCTTGTAATCTGAACAGCTAATGATTCTCCAATTTGTGGGTCTAAATATGACATTATGGATTATATTAAATGGGTGAATTTGATTTTTATTTGATTATCGTATGTTTTTTTACTCGGTTGCTGTAGCCTCAGAGTTATCTTCCGCCTCATTAGCTGTTCCGGGAACATATTTCAATGCGCCGAATAGCATTTCTGCTTCATATGTTTCTTTTTTCTCCTCTGCAATTATCACTACGTCGAGATAGTCAATTAAGTACTTCAGGAGAACTTTACCTCTATTAAGGATTGATTCGGCCGACCAAGGATGCCATTCAGTTTTGCTACTGATTTGACGTTCGCTAAAACTTCCATTAGCATACGCCTTGACTTTAGTTTCCCACGGATTATTACCAAGACTTGAGTTCTTCTTGTCTCTAATAATTGTAAGGTTGCCGAGAGAATTTAATAAGGTTTTTATGGCCACATATCTTTCCTCTTCATAAAAACTCTTTTGTGATAAATAATTTGACATTGTATCACTCCAGTAATCTTGATAAGTTTTTGGCATGATATGTTCAATTGACGTCTCGAAGAATTTGTCCCATGAGATTATAGCAAAATCACGTGAGTAATCCTGCTGATGAATATGTTCTTCAAATTCAAACAAGAAATATTTTAGCCCATTCCATCTATGGTAACCTACATTGCCACGAACATATGTAAATAGCCATTTGAAGCCACCTATTAAGCTTGAGCATTCAATAGTCTGAGCTAATATGGCTTCTAATTCATTATTCAGTTCTTCCAGTTTAATATCTCCTATATGTAAGTCCCTGGCGCGAGTTGCAAACGAGCGTTCATCCATTATCGATGGAATAGGCAAACGATTTCTGAATAATATTTTCTCGACATTTTTCAGACATCTATTGAATTCCTCTGGTTCGTCTTTTTGAAGAGCAAGAAGCTGTGCAAGAAATAGCCTCATCTCTTTTGAACCATTGAGACATTGAATTTTATAGAGCTCCAACTCAACCGTATTCTTGATATCGGGGCAATTAACCGTGAACCAATAGGGAACATAGTTTGCTAGATCAATAGCGTATTTCTTAATCTTATCAAATGAGACAACTTCTTCTTTTTTTGACGACTCTGACTGGTCGCGAGTATAACTCAATCTGTATTGACTTGCCCTATTGCAGAACATCTCAAACACTTTTTTTTCAGCATCTTGCGTAGAGAATGAGTAATCGGCAGGTGTTCTGATCAAGGTCAAATGAGATGATAGAAACTCATCTTCATCAAGCATTGATGTTTCATTTTGTCCTAATGAGTTATAAATCAATCCCCAACAGTCATTAATGATTTTTGCTAATTGGTCGTTATCGCAATTGGTCAATTTGCTGTTTAAGAAGAGGAGCCTATTCTTTAATTTTTCCAGAATAGTCAATGGCTTGCCACGGTTGTTCATCGTCTCGAAAACAGCCTGAACATCAAAACTATCATCTATTATTTTGATATCAAACATCAGGGCTGTGGTAACCTTTGAAAATATTGTTCTTGCCTGCTTCGGAGTCAATGTGGCCAACTTATCGCAGAAGAATTGTTTAGCTTCCCTTAAGTTGTTGGTATATACGCTTTTCCCTTTGCAGATGGAATCAGGATCTTCAAATATCTCTTTTCGTAAAAAGTAATTATAGTCGCCATTTTCCGTTCCATACGAGAATTTATAGACGGCATTCTTACCTTTCTCTTTAATATACTGACTGTATATTTTCTTGTTGTTCAGTTTCTTATACAATTCAAAAAGAAGGATAAGAATGGTCGTTAATCTTTGCTGTCCATCAACAACATCATAAAAGTTGCTTCCAGACTGCAGCAACTTTTGTTCTGATTTGCTCAGTTTATCAAATAATGTTTTCTGTAAAGAAATTGCACCTGTGTAGTGTGGCTTATATCCACCGGAAGGATTAGTCGGAATATCTTCAATGTCATCCCACAATTCCGGCAATTGTTTATCTGCCTTCCAGGCATACCCCCTTTGATAATCCGGAATTCGGAAATAATTATTGGCGAAAATATCAGGTATTTTTTGATTACTTGTTTCCATATCTTAGGTTATATCAAATGGGTGACTTTTATTTTCTTGTATTTCTAGCGACGCATCATTGCATTCTTATTGATTATCAGTAGTTTACATCTTAAAAGGGTAGGCTGCTCGAAAATTTACTTGTTTTTTTGCGAAAAATCGAAGATTTAACGTTTTTTTATCGACTCTCTCCGAACAGAGGGAAAAAAGCAAAAAAACTCCCTTTTTGAGCCCCGGCAGACCCCGTCTGCAAAGATAGAGAATGTCGGGGTTTATTTCGCAAAAATGGGCTGTAAAATCAAGGGTGGATTCACGGATATTTTGGGGTTCCAATCATGGTATATTGTGTTTGGTCGAAGAGGTGTTTTGCTCGCCCTTAATAACCTCAGGAGCATATATAAATTTTGCAACCAAATGAAGAAACGGCAGGAACCATTTAGCCATGGCGTAGCCATCTCTTTTCTTCCCTTATTTTAACTTTACTTTAATGAACGTATATATGAATACGGGGATAAAGTAAAGTTGATGATTTCATGGAAAAATGTAGATTTCAAGCCTCAATTTTGATGGAAAAGTGTATAAAGAGAGTCTGATTCGTTGGAAAAAATGTGAGCTAATAGGTATTATTCGATGCAAAAATTAAAAATCCTAGAATTAAATTCTGGAAAAGTATTTAAAACCATCACTAAACCCAAATATACCACTAGAAAATAAAAGACTCACCCTGAGCGCGCTGTTCTTATGGGAAGCGGGGTGAGTATGTTATTGCAAATTTAATTAATAAACTTCATATACCAATATCTTTCTTAAATATATTAATGAATTATATGGTAATAGGTCCATGCACTATTACATTCTTATTGATTGCTAATAGCTTACTCGTTTTTTTGCGAAAAATATCCTTTATATTTCGATTTTACTTACTATGTTATATTCTTTAAGAGTAAGGGGATGGAAAAGGGGACTTGTGCTTTTTAATAAGAATCAAATCTAATGTCCTTGCGTTAATCTTTCTAGGTACTTTAATAAACCTTCTAATGCATAAAGGAATAAGATAAAATACTTTTCATACATTTTGAACAAAATCTCATCTGATGTAATTCTAATTCCGTATTTGTTTGTATGTATATATCTGGTTATCAGCGGCTATGGTATTTGATATTTTAGAAACTAAGAGATTGAGGGTAGCTGTATAAAGCAATAATTATCTATGATTTAGATAGATTTTATAGTGAAAAGTACTCAAATTGCATAGAGGGACGTAAATTTGTCCCCCGTATATGGCTTGGGGGACAAACGGGGGACAAAAATGTTGAAAAAATAGGCATAACAAAAGAAAATACCTTTCCTAAAACTATTATTTTGCCATATTTAAGTCGTTTTTAGTCAGTATTTTAGATTGTTTATAATTGTAACTACCTGATAATCAGTGTGTTATCTATTTGCCGATGCAGAAAATATAAATACGTTTGTATTTAGTTGATAATTAATATATTATATATTGTATTACTTTTGCTGGGGACAAAATGGGGACGGAAATGTGGCAAGAAAAATAGTAAGAAAAGAAGAAGCGAGCTGAAAAATTGCATTGCCAATTAAAATTGTTGTTTTGATCTTCTTGTTTGTTGGACAAAGATAATAATGTATTTTAGGTATTCTATATTTATAATGGGAAATATTAATTCTTTTAGAAATGATATTTTGCTGTCCAAAAAATAAATAGTTAATTGCTTGATATTTAATTGGTATTGTTCTAATTTATTCCTTGTTTTTTATCTATGATGTTTTGTCCCTCATTTTTTTACTTCTATGTAACCTTTCCTCATGTTATTAACAACTATTTGGTGAATCATATTTTAGATGCTTTGGATAGTTTAGTTTGGTTTTTTGTATATTTAATCAAGTTCTAATCTAAACTTAATGATTTTTTTTTGGCCAGCAGAGCCTTTATACTAAACCAAGTATGATTACCGTTTCATTAAGTTTTTGTAAATCGACATTCGGGCTTTATGAATAAAATTGTGGTGCAAAGGTATTTGTTGTGACATTATTGCATCGCAAGTTCAGGTCTTTTTGATTCGTGAACAAATCTCCACACTCCATTGGGGGTAGTATTTGTTCACGAAAACTTGCATGAATAGTCAAAACACCTTTCAAGCACCCGAATTTTAATTAACCCCGAAGTAGTTGATACTACAAAAGGGAAACAATAACAATCAATAACTAGAAAATTATGTTTGAATACGAAGAACAGACTGAAATCATTGGTGCAAGATGCACTCTACACGAAGCGTACAAAGGTTATACAGAGGGAACAATTGTGGGCGATTTTGGGCTCAGAGTCGTTGTCCAGCTTGACAACGGTAAGGAGATTGTTGAATACCGTGATGAAGTAACGATTTACGATTGATGACTGATTAAATATATTATGATATGGATAATTTTAGATTCTATCAAGATTGTAAAGTTACGTGCTGGGAGCGCGATTACTTTACTGTTGAAGCGGAAAACTATGAAGAAGCAGTAGCTATCGTACGTTCTTGGAAATGTGAAGATGTAACCAATATAATAGATTCACGCCTTCATTTGGAGAGAAACGAAGTTCTTCGTGATACTTCCGAACGTATATTTCCTAATGAGAATGGCGGTTGTCCCACTATGGAGATATATAATGTTGATGGCTTGGCAGTTATAAATGACGCTCCGGATTTGGAGCAAAATCTTGAACATAAATCAATAGTTTAAATGAATGTGATAATAGAACATATATTTTGCCAGTATAGCGATGAAGCTACGGCATTATATTTAAGGATTATTAATGTGATACTTATGTCTTCCAATGAAGCGGAACTTCGTGCGAGTATGGAAAAATTGAAGCATACATCTAAACTTGACGAATATTTCACTTGAGTTCAACTTATAAATGCAACTTTT
>UMAY01053583.1_pt1 | contig 15318 bp, 5 predicted proteins | sample 1963831 | NCBI WGS metagenome assembly UMAY01 (sample SAMEA4835928, study PRJEB28245) | human gut metagenome | biome: gut microbiome; material: fecal sample | place: Denmark | collected 2008 | reverse complement strand
AATTATGGCAGGTAGTCATATTTCCATTCCAACTATTCTAAAAGTTGGAAAAAATACTTTAGAAAATCTTGGTTCATATCTTAAAAGCAGTGGTTTTAAAAATGCCGTTTTGTATTTTGGGAACGGTTTAATCAGCATGTTTGGAAATGAAATAATGGATTCTCTAAAAAAAGATGGTATAACAGTTCTTGATTATATGGAATTAGATACAACTAAAATAGAAGATATTATTAACTTAGCTTTTAACATTGATTCTAAAGCTCAGGTTATTGTTGGAATCGGAGGTGGCAAGGTTATTGACACTGCAAAATATGCGGCATACCTTAGGAAACTGCCTTATGTAAGTATTCCTACATCTGCTTCCAGTGACGGTTTTTCCAGTGCCAGTGCCTCTCTTTTAGTCAATGGTCGTCGTACTTCGGTGCCTGCCAAAATGGCTTATGGTATTGTTGCCGACACTGAAATTTTGAAAAGTGCCCCTGAAAAATTTATCTTTTCAGGTATTGGTGACATGGTATCAAAAATTACGGCATTGTATGACTGGAATTTTGAAGCTGAACGGGGATATTCAGAAATGAATGATTTTGCCGTTATGATTGCAAAAAAGGCAGTAAACAGTTTTGTAAGAACTCCTTTTGAAACAATACATGATGACCTTTTTTTAAGGGAACTGGTGGACTCTCTTGCCATGAGTGGAATTGCCAACGAAATTGCCGGAGGCAGCACTCCTACTAGTGGAAGTGAGCATCTTATTTCCCATTCCCTTGACAAAATGCTTGAACATCCTCAATTACATGGTATTCAGGTGGGGGTTGCCACTTACCTTATGAGTCGTGTTCAAAATCACAGATATATACGTGTTAATGCAATTTTTGAAAAAACAGGATTTTGGGATTATGTAAGTACACTTAATTTAAACAGGGACGACTATATGAGAGCTATTGATATGGCTCCGGAAATTAAGCCTCACAGACACACATATCTCCACGAGGAGCAATATAGAGAACTGGCAAAAAAAATATTATGTGAAGATGACGTTTTAAAACGTGTATTCGGATAGATTGGAGTAATATATGAAATATGATGGTTTATTATTTGATTTAGACGGCACCCTTTGGGATGCCACGGAAAATATACGCACATCCTGGAATATTGCAATAAAAGATTTTATAGGGTTAGAAAACCGTGAACTTACTGCTGAAGAATTGCAAGGGGTTATGGGGCTGCCCATGGATGAAATTGCCGCTAAACTTTTTTCAGAATATCCAAAGGAAAAACAGCTGGATATTTTACAGCATTGTTGCGAAATTGAAAATGAATACTTAACAAACCATGGCGGTATTTTGTTTCCTAATGTAGAAAAAACTCTTAGTAATCTCTCTAAAAACTTTAAATTATGTATTGTAAGCAATGGACAGGCAGGATATATTCAAACATTTCTTACCTCCCATAACATGAATAAATACTTTACTGATTTTCAGAACTGGGGTGACAATCAGGTTCCAAAGGGCGAGAACATCAAGCTGGTTATGAAACGTAACTCCATTAAACATGCCGCCTATATTGGTGATACATTAGGGGATTTCAATGCTTCAAAACTAGCCGGCATTGACTTCATATATGCAAAATACGGTTTTGGCGAAGTGGAAAAACCTGATTATACAATTAATTCCTTTGAGGAGTTGGAACAAATAGTTGGTTAGATGTATAAAAAATAGTGGAATATTATGAAAACATAAAATTCCACTATTTTTTCATCTAAGACAATTTATATATCGTCTCTTTTTCTTTTTAATTTAAACATTGACGGTAATGCCAGTGCTACTGCAACCGCAAGTATTATTTCACAACTATTACGCTCCAGTCATAATCAACTTTCTTGTAATTGCTGTCCACAACCTTCAAAATATTATCATATAAATAATCGTGTCCTGCGTTTGTATTCATTTTTGAATTATCATATAAAGTCTTTGCCACATTAAATATGGAAAATTTTGCAACTTTACTATACAAATATGTTCCATCAGATAACTTTGCATATGCCCTGATTTTATAGGACTGTGTAAGCGCCGGCACTGTCTTTCCATTATCTGTCATTGTCATAACATAATTAGTAGCTGTATCTGACTTGGAAAACTGTCGGTCAGTAATTCCATTACTTGTTGAATTTACAGCTGCCACAAATTTATTTTCCACTCCTACATACATATCGTCATCGGATACACTGTCAACATCCACTGCATATATATTTCCAAATTCAACAACATTTTTTCCATTAATAGATGGCTCAACAGAAGAAACTGTCCTTAAGCCCTCTAAAATGTTACTTATCTGGAATCCTTCCACCTTAACATCATCTGAAATTGTTATACCTGATGTGTCATTCTCTGTTGCTTTTTCTGTTGGTGCAACTGTTGGCAATGTTGTAGTTGTTTCTTCCTTTGATATAGTTACTTTTTCAGAAACTCCTGCACTTTCAACGCCATTTAAAACAGCTTTTACCGTAATGGTGTGTTCTCCTGCCTGAGATATATTGCAGGTAATTGCCTGGGCAGAATCATATGTACCATACAAAACATTATCTATGTAAACATTATATTTCTGCTTTGCATTAATCTGCTCCTGAGTCTGTCCCCATGCAAATGTAACTGTATTATTCTCAACTGTTTGTATAACAAATCCCACAACTTCCGTAGGCTGTGTTACAGGTTTAGCCGTTGGTGCCTCTGTAGCTTTTTCCGTTGGTGCTGCCGTAGGAGCATCTGTAGTAACTTCCCCTGCACTATAGAAATTAAAGCACTCCCATGCGCCCCCTATATTATCGCTAACTGCCTTTAGCTGTCCCTTATCTGATGAATCGTCAAAATCTGCCTTTACATATTTTCCATTTGCAATGGAACGAAGGGCATATTGATTTCCTGTTACATGGACAGGTTCAAACTGTTCCCACAAACTTATATTATTACTTCTTGCCAACAACTGATTATTTTCATCTATAACTGCGCATACATACTTTCCGTTTGCCTTTGATTTTAAGGAAATTGTTCCATTACCATTATTAATTACTTCCAACACATCATCTGTGGATGAGTACGATGATTTGTTTGCTGATAAAGGACTGTTACCACTATTTACTGCCGTTACAATATTATCTGTACACTCTAAATAGTAACTTCCCTCATTCATACATTCAGGTTCTGAACTTGAAATCACTCCCGGAGTGTATTTCTTAAATACGTTTGTAAGGGATGTATTTAAATATCCTGAACCCACATTAGACCATTTTGCCAAAATAGTATCATAAGAATCACTCTCTGCATTGACACTTGAAACTGACTGATTAACCAGTCCCCAGTTTCCGTATGTGGATACGCATTTATATGTCCAGTTTGTCCAATTTAAACCACTGTCGTTTAACAGCTTAAGTCCCTGCTCCCATGTAGACGGACTATTAAAGTATGAAAATTCTCCCATATAACTTGGAACATTATAATTTGCACTGTTTATGTTATTTATACGCTTTTGCATATTGGCAATCTGCTGACCATTTGCATTCTCATAATCATCATATAAATAATTATGATACTCATACATAACATTTTCCCATCCATATGTATCAGGATTTGGCAAATCTGTAGGTTCCCATGTTGCTTCCATAATAATAACATGGGTTGGATCCTTTGCTCTAATTCTTTTATATGCATTATCATAAATATTCCACAACCATGAATGTAACTGATCGTCTGAATATCCTGAATTATAACGATATTCATTATAAGGTTCATTTAGCAAATCATAACCTGCCACTACAGGATTGCTATTATAGTGTTCAGCTATTTTTTCCCACATCTGATAATACTTCTCCTGATTAGAAGCTGCATTACTTCCAAAGAAAAACTCAGAAGCACCTTTTTTATCGTTTCCTCCATCCACGCCTGAATGGTCGCTTCCGTTTTGTGAACCATAGGCACCGTGCATATCTATAATTACATAGATTCCTCTTTTTCCTGCCTGTTCAACAAACCAGTCAACCCTGTCAAAAGCATTGCTGTACCAGTTATTGTTTTCATCAACAAAATTCCTGTACCAAATTGGAAGTCTTATACAATTTATCCCCAGACTTGCACATGTATCAAAATCTGATTCCTTCCAGTAATTACTTTCATATGTGTTAATAAGAGTTTTTGCGGCATCACTGCCAAATCTGTTAGTTAATGTATTAATCAAATCTGTCTGGTCTGTTACATTAGCAGTATAATCCGTAGGCGTAAGCCAAAACTCCTGTAACATATATCCCCCTGCATTTGTTCCCCTAAGATATACGGTATCCCCCTGTCCATAATTATTCTTAAGAACCTTACCGTTTGCTTTTAAGAAATCCTTATATTTAATTTTGTTTGTAGTTGTAGCACTTACATCACTTGTTTTATATACCGTAATACCGGTAATTGACATTGCTGCTATAAGCATATACACAGTGATTTTCTTAATTAATCTTTTCAAAATCTGCCTCCTTACTTTGTCCACTACTTACCAGGATCATAAAGGTTGTCATTCCATCCGTAATCCACTTTTGTTGATAAATAGTATTTATTACCGCTTATTCTGCTTAAAATCGTATCATACAGGTATGCATGTCCATTATAGTTTGATGACATTGCATTTTTATAGAAATAATAAGCTACCTCCGGTATAGACATTGACTCAACATTATTTCCATATATAATGGTTCCATCTTCTGCCACTACAAAAGCTCTTGCATGGAAAGAGTTAGTAATCACATTAAGTGAGTTATCACTTCCATAATATGAATTATTTCTCACGGTTCTTACATATTCCATATATCCGTCTTTATTACTTAAAATACCATCATCCGTAGCAAGATATCCTAATGTGTAATTATTACCATTGTACTCTTGAGCTCCAATATATGTATGAGCTGCTCCTGATATCTGACTTGTATTCAACACTGAATAGGAGCTGTCAAATACATCTTTTGTTTCATCGCCTGTAGCGTTAGGATCAATTGTATATATAATTCCAACATTTTTAACCTTATAAGACTTGTCTGATACGGTAATTGTTTCTCCTACTGCCGGTGCCCTGCATATTGTTCTAAATGCTACTTTTTCCGCACCTTCCTCATCAAATACAACTTCTCCACTTGCATTATAATATCTGTTTCCATTTGTTTTTATCTGGAAACCTTTAATGCTGATTTTATCAGTCTTTATAATAGAAGATTCTGTTACTACTTCAACTTCGTTAGATATATCTTCACTAGAAACTGCCTCATCAACAGACGCCTGAATACTCACACTATGTTTTCCGGCTTCCACATTAGCTATTGTAGCTGTTGCTGATGGACATATAAAAGTAAAATCCTTTACATTTGCAATATTTCCACTGGTATTATTCACAAATTTCATATATACCGTATGCTTTCCTGCACTTAATGGCTTATACAAATCTATTGTAGCTGTAACATAGTCTGACCATGATGCTTCAGTTTTCGGCGGTGTCACCTTTAATGAACCAATTATTTCTCCGTCCATGGAATCCTCATATAAATAAATCATTCCGCTGTTTCCTTTAGCACAGGAATAATTTATTGAAAGTGATGTTGCCGGTGAACTTAAGGAAATATCGTCATATTTAGTCCAGGCACCGTTATGGGTTCCTCCTATATTATAGTTAACACCATCTTTTTTATCATTTACTATTCCATATTGGTTTGAATAATCCGTAGCCTCCTTAGTCACCTTTGATACTTTAACAACTGATTGATTAACTGTCATTGCAGGAGTTGTAGAACCGTCAACGTATATATTATACTTTGGGTTACTATCCATATCAGCCTTAGGATACCATGTTACGTTAATGGAATTAAGCATTCCCTGAGCATTTACACCTGAAACTGATTTTACCTTTGATGTAGCAATATTTTCTACTACTCCCGGAAAATAATCTTTAATTTTTGATGTCAATCCTGTATTTTCAGTGCTTTCTCCTACTTTTGACCACTTGCTTAATATAGTATCATAAGAATCATTTTCAACATCCGCCCAATAGTTATTAGTATCTGAATCTGAGCCGTTTCCCGGAGTATTGTATAATCCCCAGTTTCCATATTGCTTTGTACACTTATAATTCCATATTGTCCAATTCAGATTGTTGTCATTAAGCAGCTTAACTCCTGTATTCCATGTATCGTTGTTGCTCATGTAATTAAACTCACCAATATAGCTTGGCACATTGTGTGCTGCACTGTTAATGCTGTCGATTTTGCTTTGCATAGAACTTATTTGTGTTCCTGATGCATTGTCATAGTCATCATACATATACTGATGATATTCATAAACTACATTTTCCCAACCCTTTTCTGTAGGGTTTGGAAGTGTATCAGGATCCCACACTGCTTCCATCATTATTATATGATTTGTATCAACTGTTCTTATTCTTTTATATGCCTTGTCGTAAACATTCCACAAAATCGACAATCTTTCCTGCTTAGTTTCATTTAAACCTGAATCACTCATATAATCTGCCATAGGTTCATTTAACAAATCATAACCGGCAACAACAGGGTTGTTTTTATAATGGTCTGCTATTTTGTACCACATCTCATAGAATTTTGCCTGATTAGTAGCTGCATCTGTTCCAAAAAATAATTTTGAATTATCCCTTTTCTGCTGATTGGTACTTCCACCATATATTCCTGAGTTATGACTTCCGTTTTGTGAACCATAGGCACCATGCATATCTATAATTACATATATTCCATAACGTCCTGCCGTTTCAATAAACCAGTCTAAACGGTCAAAAGCATTACTGTACCAGTTTCCATTTTCGTCCACTAAATTTCTATACCATATTGGAAGTCTTATACAATTAACTCCCAGTCTTGCACAGTTTTCAAAATCCTTTGATGTCCAATAATTTTCCTCATATGTATTAATCAGCTCTGCTGCTCTTTCACTTCCCAAACGGTCTGTAAGTTGATTGATTATGTCCTGTTGACACCTTATATTTCCACTGGTGTCGTCACTTGTTGCTCCTTTTGTGGCACATAGCCATATTTCCTGTAGCATATACCCTCCGGCATTAACACCTCTTAAATATACTGTGTTACCATTGGTATTTTTAATTTCTTTTCCTTCTGTTTTCAAAAAATTAGGATAAACTTCCTTTTGTGTTGAAGCAGCTTTTACCGTATTTAACGTCATGGTATTCACATTAATACCTGTAATTATTAATGCAATACTTAATAATAAACTGCTTATCTTTTTCAATATATTCATAACTGTTCTCCTATAGATACAAAATCCACTGTTACTTTAGTCAAAAAGGTCTCCTATGTTTCCTCCTGTAACTTCCGGTGGTGAAAACCAATCTCTTGTTTCAGTGTCCCCAGGGCCATCCGGAGACGCAGTTGTCTCCGGTGTAAGGCTCACCATCATATTTTTATTAACTTCAAATTTTGTAACTATTACTTCCGGTGTTGTATATAATTTTCGTTTAATCATTTGCTTTCTCCTTTTCAACGCTACTTTCTTATATAGATTCCACCATTCCACTCATACTGGACTTTTCTATAATATCCTTTATAATTTCCTATCTTTTCAACTTCATTATAAATCCATTGGTTTAAGTCCGTATAAGTTGTACCTCGTGCATTGTTTAATGCATCTAACAGTTCCTTATTTTGTTCTTCCGTCAGATTTTTTGAATAAAATTCCTCTCTTTGTGAGTATTCACCCTTATAACTATTCTGACAGTAAATAAAGTCATTCATGTCTCTATATACTGTATTTAACAGGTTATAATACTTGCTACTGGTACTTGTAACATTAAGAGTTTTCATCATTGCCTTAGCAATTCCGACTCTGTTATGCTGCATATCAACCAGATTTAATACATTATCATATAAGAACCTGTGTCCCTTTAATGTACTCATTTTCTGATTGCTGTAAAGATGCTTAGCTATCTCGTACATATCAACAGTATAAATATTATTTCCATATTCTATTTTTCCGTCTGCCATTTCAGCATATGCCCTTACAGTAACTTTTTCCTCTAATGTGTCAAACATGTAGCTTAAACACTTAAAAGTTAAACCATAGTAACTCCAATATTTTGTAGAGAACTCTGAACCGTCCTTTGTACTCCAATCTGCATACACACCATTTGGTGTTTCCTCATGTACTTTTACGTTACTATTGCCTGATGCCCCTTCTTTTGTCATTAATTTTTCCAGCTGTTCCCTATCCTTTCCAACTGTTTCTCCTTTAATGGCATATACAACACCAAACTTTTTAACTTTCTTTCCTTTAATAGTATTTTTGCTTACTCTGCATACTACCCTGAAAGACGGACTATATTCAGATACTCCTCCTTTATCTTTATTTCCATTCATTTGGAAGCCCTGTACTTCCACATCACCTAAATCATTATAAGTATTGGTGCATGAAAGAACTGTATCTCCGGTTACTTTATTTACCGTAACTTCCCTTCCGTCTGTGCTGTCTCCCTGATTTATAACCCAGGAGGTTTTGTAATACTCATCACTCCATATGTTAGTATCAACATCTTTTTTACTATAATCGTCCTCTGTTACTGTAACCTTACAATTGTTATATACGTATAACTCTATTTCTTCAGAGTGCTTTAAGCTAAACCTGTACTTTCCTGTTTCAGTTTCTGTAAGTCCTGTATTAGGAAGCTTTGCGGCATCTATTGCTTTTCCATCCTTTTCAATGGCTATTGTAAAGTTAAAGTTTTTATCCTTCTCAGCCATATTCCCTGATACATTTTTCTTTATGGTAACTTTTCTAATAGGATTATAAATATTTATAAACTCAACAGAATTACCCTTAGCTGATGAATATGTAAATTCAGCAGTATATGCAAGATTTGTCCCATTAATATGGCTTATACCAACCTCTTCCTCTGTTCCGTTTTTATTAACTTTTTCTAAGTAATAAGGAAGATAATTGTTGCTTACAATCACCTCTTCTACTGTATATTGATTTTGATTTGTTAATTTTGCTCCATCGAAAGTAACGGTCTTAAAATATCCGCTTGCCTCTCCTCCCTGAGCCTTTTCTATCTTGACAAAATCACTTTGATTAATAGTTTTACTTTGTAAAATATTACCTGATTTATCTTTCAGTTTTGCAACTATGGTGTAGCCATCAGGTATTGTATCTAAACCTTCTACCTTAACTGTTGCAACTACAATTCCACTTTTGTAATAAAGCTTTAATACATTGTGGTTATATGCCACCGTCATGTTTCTGTCGTTTTCATCTACATAGAAATCTTTAGAATCAGCATCATTTTCACCACTTATTTTTGCCTGATATAATGTAAGTTCACTAACTTCTGACGGACTAGGTACAGCCACTCTGTCATAAGGATTAACAGTACCATTTACTGTTAAATTATCCTGTTTTTGTCCATCAACATAATACTCAATGGTGTATGACTGTCTCTGCTCAAATGTTACATTATCCAATAAACTTCCTACAGTTTCATTTGCTGTATCACTTTCATTTCTCTTTGCACCTCCTGCTGAGACAAAGAAGAAACGTGTAATGTAGTTTTTATCTCCTGATGGAGCATTGTATATACCATTATGGTCGTTCCACTCTCCTGCATTTTTCTTACTTGTTACCTTCCACATAGTTGCAGTAACTCCGTCAGATAATGTAAGAGTTGTACCTGTTGTTCCCTCCTTATTGGTTTCTATAGCCTTAACGTCATCTCTGCTTATTAATGCCTTAATCTGCTCAGCTGTCGTATAATTTTTTGCATCTTTAGCTGACATTGCCACAACATACATACTGTTCTGACACCAGCGTCCTGCATAATCCAAATCCCAATAACACTGTGAATTAGGTGTTGTTAAAATATCCTGATATAATGCACCTACATTTTCACAGTTAAGCTCTGCAAACTGGTCTCCATGAGCATTGTTTTTGTACATTTCATCCTGTGTTACGGAGAACTGGGATACCTGTTCGTTTTCTCCTGAGGTTTTTAACTTTCTTCCATTTACAATTTCAATATCATGTCCTACACGGTTACTATTTGGCCCGTTAGTCCATCCCGGTGCTGTTGTTTTCCACATTAAACCTTCATATCCGTTAGGATACTGCTGTTCATCACCATTTGAGTTAAATGGGAAGATTTTTCCATCTTCATCTGTTGAAAACATTGCCGGATACTCAAAATCTCCATTTTGTATATTGTTATAATATTGTACTTTGTAAGAATGTGACCACTGTGTAGTGCCACTTTTTCTTACTCTGTAGTATTTACCACCGCCTAAATCTTCTGCAACGTGAACAATGTCATTTGTTATTCCATCCTTACTGTTTCCCAATATCTCAAGATCATATCTCTTCTTTGCCACATCAGTCCATGTTTCTCCGTCACTACTCTTTTGCCACTCATATGTACAGCCACTTTCAGGATTCTTAACACAAAGACTACCATTTTCGCTTAATTTATCTTCTATAATAATTGCCGACTTCCAAACTCTTACTTTATAAACCAAACTAAACTTTGCACTTGGACTTTCCTTGTTTAAATCAGCTGTTTCAAAAATCTGACATCCTATTTGTGTCTCAACATAATCTTTGTCTCCAAAATCAAGGTTTGCCGGTAGCTTATACTGAACAGTTGCCTGCTGTTGCTTCTTATAGGAAACTATTCCCTCATCATGACTTTCAGCACCTCTTAATTCATCACCTGAATTTCCTGATGACCAGTAAATTGTATGCTTTGATGCGTTATAATACAATTCTCTCGGGTTTACATAAAAATACAAATCCTTATTTGCTTCATATACAACGTCATATGTATCTCCTGTACCTATTACATCATCCTGTACAAGACTGCTGTCAATCATTCCCGCTTTTTCCGTATCCTGTAGTGCTGATATGGGATAAATTCCATAATTTTTCTTAGATTGACTAGTCCAATAATCTGTCTTATCTGTTTCTTTTCCCCACACTTCAAATTCATAAAGGGATAATCCCCAGCTTCCACCTCTTACTTTTTCATCTGTATATAATCTAACGTATCTTGTTTTTACATTATCCATATGAATGCTGTTTCCTAATTCAAGATTTGCATAATAGGCATCTTTTTGAATTTCATCAGCATCTCCCGGCTCTGTCCAGTCTGTAACAGTCCGATAATCAGTCCATGTTTTTCCGTCATTTGAAATCTGAATTTTAAAACTTTTTGCATAAGCACGCTCAAATTTCAAATCTACCGAATCTATTGCACACTGCTTTCCTAAATCAATCTGATACCATGGATTAGCGTCTTCCTTCGGTGCTGCCCATCTTGTGTCATCCTTTCCGTCTACTGCATTTTTAGGATTAGAAGTAGTTGCTCCATTATCAGAACTGCTTACCTTTACATCCTTTCCTACTGAAAGGTCTGACAGCTCTCCCTTAACTGCTGTACCATAAACTCTGATATCTCTTATGGACATTGCATTATGATATGCCATTTTTATACAACGTACTTTTACATATCTTGCCTTTCCTAAACATACGCCATCCGACTCATATTTAAGTTTGTCTGTATCTGTTGTTTTAAAACCTCTGATTGTTCTTGCAACAGTCCAATTTACCTTATCCCTTGAAACAAGAATCTGAAAATCATCAGGATATGCCTTTTCAAACATAATGCTGACTTTTTCAATTTCATATAATTTTTCAAGGTCAATTATGAAATATCCTTTATCACCACTTTCACCACTTCCCCATCTTGTGTCTTCATCTTCATCTACGGCATTTTCTGCGCCAAAATCAGTCTGTGAACCGGACGCCTCCACCGGCTTACCAAAGGCAAGGTTATCCTTATCAGTAACTCTTTCCAACTTGAAATAGTCTACATTTGCCTGCTGCCATGAATTGCTTTCAGAATAAGGAATATTAGAAGCACCTGTAATATCAATTACATTTACTCCCTTATTTAAGGTAACTTCAGTAGATATTGTTTTAACTGTTGTCCATCCACCTGTAACAGGTGCTGAAATACTTGTCCAACTTGAATTACCTGTACTGTTAATTCTGCAATCAATGTTTGTATCTTTTGAACTTCCTGATGCATACGCAACAATGAGTTTATACTTTCCTGCATGTTTTACGTCAACATAAGAAGTAAGGTACGCCCTGCCATTATCCGGCCATGCGTTCATTCCACCTACTGCTTTTCCATTAGAAAACGCATTATCTTCCTGTATATTATGTTCGCTATCTGCATCTCCCTGAATGTAAGCATGGGCATTTTCTGCTTCGTGCTTATCATTACTGTCTGAAACCGTTTCCGGTTCGTACTCAAACTGGAAATAATCAAGATTACATGCTCCCTTTGAGCCATCCGCAACAAATTTTAAATATATTTCATGATTTCCTGATGGAATACTAATGTTTTCTGACGTATCAACATAAGTTGTCCAGTCAGAACCTGTTCCCGTTGTTTGCACTGTAGCAACAGGCGTTCCTGACATTGAGCTGTCATCAACATATATTTCAACTTTTCCACCATCACCATTTTTTACGCTGTTTCTTAAATATATCTTTGATACCTTCCTATCAAAGAAAACATTGTATTCCGCCCATTTTCCATTTCCAAGTCCTCCAAGATTTTTTCCATCTACATAACTGTCATTTTCACCTTCTACTGTTATATCCCCTGAACTTTTAGAAAAAGCCTCTGCCTGTATTTTATTTCCTTTTAATGTTGTATCTAAAACGCCTGAAAATGCCAATTTAACATCTTCACTATATTCCAATGTAAAACAGTCTATGTTTAACCATTCGTCCCAGACATTGTTGTTATCATCACGACCATGTTCTGTTCCGCCTTTCCAAACCCATACTGCTCCTGAAATATCAATTTTATTAATTCCCTGTTTTAATTCAGCATTTACATCTACAGATTTTACCTCATCCCATGAGGAACCTACATCTGTTATGTCACAGGTGTTCCAACTGCCATTATTTATTCTGTATTGAAGTGATGTGGTCATAGTTCCGGAATACTTTATTTTCATATTATAGTATCCTGCATTTGCAGCTTTAACATAGGTAGTTAAATATGAACGGTCATGTTCCATATATGTATTCATTTTTCCTATTGCCGCACCATTTGAGTATTTATCGCTTGACTCTGTAGATACCTTATTTCCGGCAGTGCCTCTGACATATGCATGAGCCTTTTCTGCCTCATGCTTTATATTTGCATTTTCCGGCTTATATTCAAACTGGAAATAATCAAGATTACATACATAATTCTTTCCTGTGTCTGTAGTGAATTTCAAATATATTTTGTGATTTCCCGCAGGTATACTAACCTCACCGGATATATCAGTATATGTGCTCCAACTTCCTGTGGAACTTACATTTATAGTTGCAACAGGTGTTCCTGACATTGTGCTGTTGTCAACATAAACATCTATTTTTCCTGCTGAATTTTCATTACCACTATATCTTAAATATATTCTGGATGTCATTCTGTCAAAATTAATGTTATACTGAACCCATTTTCCGTCTGACAGTCCTCCTATATTTTTGCTTCCACTGGCTGAGGAATTATCATCATCTTTTACTCCATCAGCTCTACTGTCTGTATTCTCTGCCTCTATTTTATTACCAACAGTTTCTTTATTTCCAACAGAAAATTCTTCAAAAGCTTTCTTACTATAAGATTTTTCCTGCTCATTTCCGTAAATACCTACCTCATAAAGGGAAATTCCGTTATACTGTCCTCCGTTGTAACCACTTTTTTTGTAGGTACGCTGTACAGCTTGTATTTTTATATATCTTGCATTAACTGCACTAAATTCTATTTTATCCACCCTTGCATATGAATCCGAATCATAGGCTTCACTGTTGTAAACTGTGGTAATAAGGCTGTAATCTGTTCCATTTTCTGATTTATAAATATTATATACAGTGGCATTGGCCTGCTCCCAGCTTAAATATACCTTCTCCACACTGTATGTTGCCCCTAAGTCCACAGTATAGTATGTGTCATCACCACTTGGATTATACCATCTTGTATTTGCATCATTATCAATAGCCCCACTTATAGGAGTACTGCTATTCTCCTCTCCACTGGCTGTGGCAGATACTCCGTTATTTCTCACATAGTTATAATACTGGTCATTTAAAATGTCTGAAAAAGCCTCTCCTGTATTATTTGTCTTTTTTGTAAAGACTCCGGTGTCACTAATGGTACTTTCTACCGATGCTTTAGCCTCACTTCCAAATATGCCTATTTCCCATATAGATACACCATAACGTCTGTTGTTGCCTGAATCTGCCAAATAAGAATCACCAACATCTGTTATTTTTACGTATCTTGCAGACACTGCATTACTTAATGCTACAGTATCCACCCTGTTTTTAGGGTCTGTATAATCACTTATTTTAACCCTTGAAACTTCCTTGTAACTTCTTCCATCATTTGAAATTTCTATTTTGTAGTCAATGGAACTTGCTACTTCCCAGCTAATCCCAATTTTAGACACGGAATAACTTTGCTTTAAGTCGATTTGAATCCAGTGTCCGTTTGTATGGTTCGAGTTAGCCCATCTTGTATCTGTGCTTCCATCAACAGCTTTAGATGCATCCCTTCCATCCTCAACACCATCATCAGAACTTGTATTGACGCCATATTTAATATAATTATATAAGTCTCCGTCTTTGCCGCCAAATGCCTTCTTAGTATTATCCTCCATGGTGACATCTGCATTGGTTGCCGTAGCAGATGCCGCGGCTTTAACATTGATATTCGTCACTGAAATACTTGTCATCGTCATACTTACGGCAAGAACCGTCGCAAGCACTTTTCTTAGTAACTTCTTCACTTTTTTCTCCTCCAAAATATTTAATAAAAATCCCTTTTGCACATAATATATTATACTGCATTTATTTTCCAAAATCACTTTGATGAAAGTATCAATTTTTCATTATCAGTATCAATTTTTCATTATCAGTGTCCTTTTTTTATAATTGTGCATAATAACGCAACGATATCTGTATTTTTATCTGTGTGTTGAAAGATACACTATAAAAGGACAGCCTTCCTATTTTGGGGAAATACTGTCCTTTTATCTTTACTATCTTATTCTTTTATTTACATACTTTGCCTTGTATTTAGAATAAACTATTGTCTGATCTTTATATAAACCATAGTATCCTGACAGGGCATAGCTTATTGATATGGCAATTAAATAATATGATACCCCCTCAAATCCAAATAATTCAAAGGAAATGAGCATTGATGTAA
>UMAY01047239.1_pt1 | contig 15492 bp, 10 predicted proteins | sample 1963831 | NCBI WGS metagenome assembly UMAY01 (sample SAMEA4835928, study PRJEB28245) | human gut metagenome | biome: gut microbiome; material: fecal sample | place: Denmark | collected 2008 | reverse complement strand
CCAGCATTTCCAGGTTCGAATCCTGGTAGCGCTGTTTTTTTTATGTAATAGAAAGCATAAAGGAATAAACATTGGACTTATTTTTTTATAACTAACATTTTGATATTTTAATTTTAACAGCCGGGAACTATAGTGATTTTACAAAATCTCGTAAAAGTATGATGCTATTTTAAATAATTTTTTCATAAAATATAAAAAATAATGTTATTTTGTAGAATTAATATAGAAAAAATTAGTAAGAAGTTGGAAAAACTACTTTTCAAAATAATATTTCCGATGTATAATAGCAAGGTATGTACTAAACAAACCTTAATCTACTTTCAGAATTTTTTAAAAGATTTTAGAAGGTATATCTAATAATTTAGGAGGAACTAATTATGGCAAGAACAACAGCAAGAACAGCAAAGAAGAAAGCAGCAGCAAAGGCAGCTACAGCAGCTAAAGCTACTACAAAAGCAGCAGAAGCAGTAGTAGAAGAAGTAAAAGATGCAGCTGTTAAGGAAGTAGAACCAAAGGCTGAAAAAGCAGTTGAAGCTGATATTAAAGAAGTAGCCGCAGCAGCAAAGGAAACAGTAAAAGATACTGGCGCTAAAGTGGTAGATAAAGCAAAAGAAGTTACAAAAAAAGTTGAAAAGACTGTAAAAGAAAAAGTAGCAGAAGTAAAAGCTGCTGCAGCAGACCCAGAAGTATATGTACAGTATCAGGGCAATGAGTCTAACTTAGCTGTAATCACAGAAAGAATTAAAAAGCAGTATGTAGAAGAAGGACATAAAGAAAGCGATATCAAGTCTTTAAAGATTTATCTCAAACCAGAAGATGCTTCCGCATACTATGTAATTAACGATAACAACTCCGGAAAGGTGTTCTTATTCTAAGATAGTAATTGCCGCAGGCAAGGGGAGACTCCTGAGACGCCCTCCGAAAGATAAATAAAGCATATTTGTGGCTTTATTTATCTTTCGGAGGGCTGTCTTTAGTGAATGTTAAGCCTGCTGATTGCGCCTAAGAGTAAGAATACTTACTGTTAATGGTTTATTCTTCCCTCTTCCCTCGTAACAGTATAAAAAATCTTGTTGTATCAAAAATTCAAATCTTATTCAAATCTTCTTATTATTTTTCTAAATTCCACTTATCAGCTTCCGCCAAAGACAGCCACCACGAAGTAGAAGAAGCTATATTTGTGCCCTCGGAGCAAGTGTTGGATGCGAGCGCGAAAGAGAGCATTCAACACGCCGCGACTAAAGTCACAAATATAGCTTCTTCTACTTCATGGCGGCGTCTGTTTAAACAGATAAACGAAATTAGAAAATATATGTTGAATTTCTAGATAGATTTTGGTATACTGTTATAATATATGATGCCATAGTTCCGAATATGGATATTTCCCCGCGAATTATGGGAATCGTTTGAAAAGAAAGGAAAAGAGATATGTCTTTATTAACAGATTGGAGAGAATTTGCGTATAGCCATGATGATAGAACCAGAGAAGGACAGGAATTCTGGATTGGATATTTCAATCAGGAGAAGGCAGTATACGAACAGATTCTTGCTACACCAGAAGAACCAGTAAGTGGAACAGTTACAGAACTGGCACAGAAATATAACATGGAACTTACTTACTTTGTAGGTTTCTTAGATGGAATCAATGACAGTCTTAAGAATCCAAATCCTATCGAGGAGATGGAAGCAGATACAGTGGTATCTTTAGATTATGATAAAGAGAAGCTTTACTATAATATGGTAGCTGCTAAGGCTGACTGGTTATATGGTTTAGAGCAGTGGGATGCTCTTTTAACTCCAGAAAGACGTAAGGAGTTATATAAGGAGCAGAGAAGCTCTACAACAGTAGTTAAGCCACCTAAGATTGGACGTAATGATCCATGTCCATGCGGAAGTGGTAAGAAGTACAAAAAGTGTTGTGGCAGAAATTAATAATCACGAATGAATATGAGGCATGGCATGCCTTGTGAATGGCATCCTGTATTTACAGGGTGCTTTTCATTTAGTGAACTTATAGGCGGCAAGGAAGATTGGAGAGAATATGCAGGACAGATATGTAGCAGACGAGGCGAGAGTGAGCATCAGCAGTTTAGAAGCAGAAACGATTATGAAAAGTACGCCTGTGCAGACAGTGAAGTCAATTCTTGGCCGGATTGGAATTGAATATGAAGATGGACTGCCGAAGGAAGCATATATTTCCGCTTTGAAAGAGGAGTTTTGTTCCGAGCCGAAATGGGTTCTCCTTATGTTGCCAAAAGTAATGTTAGATTTTTTAACAGAAGTCTGGGAGAATTCTGTCATTGCGATGACAGAGGAACGCTGGAATTATATTGAGTATTTAAAAATTTTTGGATTCTTAGCTTACCAGATGGGCAATCCGGTCACAGATGAGCCGAACCGTCTTATTGTTGTGGAAGAGATGAAGGATAATTTTTATTTTCTGTTAAAGAGTAGGAAGAACAGAAAGCTTCTCTCGGTATATGATGAGTGGGAAAAGATAATTACCGGCTTCATGTATTATTATGGATTTATAGAGACAAGAACGCTGTATTCCCTGTTTTTAAAAGTATCTAAGAAGGTCATTTCTTATGAGGATTTTCTTCTCTTTATTAAGTGCCGCACTTCTTTGTGGCCGTTTGGAGCGATTTTAAAAGATACTTTCGAAAAGAATGAATATTTTCAATATCTGAATGTGGAGAATCCAGATATGCTGCTTGAATATGTCAGACAGCATGAGAATCTTCCTTATAAGCCGATAAAACTTGAAGATCTGATTTATATCAGTGATGCGGCAGGGATTGATAATCGGTGGCGAGGAGTCAGTGAGCTTGGGAATCTTTTCATTGATAAGATGGGATTGAATTATTATCGGGCAACGGTTTTAGTAAGAACATTGCTTATTATGATAAAGAATGGCAGTTCTTATGAAAAGCTGCAGGAAAAGGTAAGTATTCTGTCCTTTGAGAACGCACAGATAAGAGAGGAAGTACAGCAGGCAGTAAGACAGATTTTTGAGAATGTTCCGGTATTTGAGTATAAAGGATATTCGAGGGCAGAATATAAGCGTTTATCTTATCAAAAACAATTGAAAAAAAGAAAAAATTTGTTTACAATTATAGATGGTGGAAAAGAATAGAAGAATTCGTACAGTAGTTCGAGATTTTTTACTACCAGTCATGTCTGTGAACATACTGGGAAAACTGCCCAAAAGGTGTGATAATAACTGGTATGATAAGGGCAGGGAGTTCTGGTTTTCATAAACCGGGATATTTTACTATAGCATACTGGAAAGTAATGTAATCAAGACAATTCAGCAGATTGTCTGCAGTATTTTCTGGAATTGCGAGTATAAATAATAACTATAATAACTATAATAAGGAAAGGAAATAGGGGATTTGAGTAAAAAGAATAATGTTTATGTAATCGGTCATAAGAACCCAGATACAGATAGTATCTGTTCTGCGATTTCTTATGCATATCTTAAGAATGAATTAAGTCAGAAACAGGAAGAGGGAGCAAAGTATATCCCAACAAGAGCAGGGCATATTAATGAAGAGACACAGTATGTATTAAAGTATTTTGAGCAGGAAGCACCATTATATGTGAATGATATCCGCCCACAGGTTACAGATATTGAGATTCGTAAAACAGCAGGTATCGAAGCTGGATTATCTCTGAAAAAGGCATGGGATATTATGAGAGGCGCACGTATCGTTTCTCTTCCTATTCTTGAGGATGAAAAGCTTGCCGGAATCATTACAGTCAGTGATATTGCTTATTCAGACATGGATGTATATGACAACATGATTTTATCCAAAGCTGGTACAAGCTATAAAAATATTGTAGAGACAATTGATGGTGAGATGATTGTTGGTGATTTAGATGGTGAATTTGAAGAAGGACATGTTTTAATCGCTGCTGCAAACCCAGATATGATGGAGGGATATATTGAGCCACAGGATATGGTTATTCTTGGTAACCGTTATGAGTCCCAGCTTTGTGCGATTGAGATGGATGCACAGTGTATCGTTGTATGTATGGGTGCTACTGTTTCTAAAACTATCCGCAAGATGGCAAAGGAACATGGATGTCGTATCATCGTAAGTCCATATGATACTTACACAGTAGCAAGACTCATTAACCACAGTATGCCAGTTCGTTATTTCATGACAACAGATAACCTGATTACTTTCCATACAACAGATTATGTGGATGATATTCAAGAGATTATGGCAAAGAGAAGATTCCGTGATTTCCCTATCACAGATAATCAGGGTAACTATGTAGGAATGATTTCCAGACGTAATTTATTAGATTTAGAGAGAAAGAAACTCATCCTTGTAGACCATAACGAAAAGGCACAGGCAGTAGACGGATTTGAGGAAGCAGAAATTTTAGAGATTATCGACCATCATCGTCTTGGAAATATTGAGACAAACTCTCCAGTATATTTCAGAAACCAGCCAGTAGGATGTACCGCAACAATCATCACACAGATGTATATGGAGAATGATGTCACAATTCCAGAAAAGATTGCCGGTCTTTTATGTTCTGCCATTCTTTCTGATACATTAATGTTCCGTTCTCCAACATGTACAGCACTTGACCATCTTGTTGCAGAAAAACTTGCATCTATCGCACATATCGACATTGAGCAGTATGCAAGAGATATGTTTGATGCCGGAAGTAATTTAAGAGAAAAATCTGCAAAAGAAATCTTCTATCAGGATTTCAAGAAGTTCAATGATTCTAACATTAACTTTGGTGTAGGTCAGATCAGTTCCATGAATAAGGAAGAACTTTCTGCATGTAAAGGAAAACTTCTCCCTTACATGGAAGAGGTTCGTACTTCCTACGGTCTTGATATGGTATTCTTTATGATGACAGATATCATTAATGAATCTACAGAATTATTAATGGTAGGAGAGATGTGCAAAGAAGTTATTGAGAACGCATTTGAGACAACTGTAGAAGACAGCTCCGCAGAACTTCCAGGAGTGGTATCCAGAAAGAAACAGTTAATTCCTGCAATTCTTGGACAGTTATCATAAATAGAAGAAGCCTTTTTCAAATACATTTCAGGGAAAAAACAGTAAAACTTTGAAGAGAATGAAGTATGCGTTTTGAGAATTTTCTTGTAGTTGTTTTCATGAGAAGATTTTGGGAATTCATAGACGATAAGAAGAGAATTTTTTATTTCAAATGAAAGAATGTTGTTATCTTAATACGAATATCAATAATTTCTTGAAAATTGAACAAAAAATTCCCCTACAAAGGCATGAAATTTTTAGAGAAGTATTGTATTATAATTAAAGTAATCCCCTAAGTTAAAGGTTAGTATTATACGGAGAATGTCCACAATGAGTTTTGCCCCTCATTGTGGGCATTTTCTTTTGTGTAAAAGATTTTCCTGGGAACATTGGAAAGAAATAAAAAGAAATCAGAAAAAGCTGTATACAGGGAGAAAACAGTAGACAGGAAAGAAAAGATAAGTAGGAAAATTACGACAGCATTTCATTCAAAAGAAATAAATATGAAAAACGTAATTTATTATAGCGTAAATAATAAAAGAATTTTTATGAAATAAGAAAGAATGACAAAAAAGTATTAGAGAGCATCCAAAAAGAAGGAGGACTGTATTATGTTGTCCTATCAGAAAGGTGTCGTAAAAACTTCGGTGCGGCATCTGGTAGAATTTTTATTTCGAGGTGGCGATATTACGACGGGATCCTCGGTAAGTGCCAGCCCGGAGGCAATGCTTGAGGGTAGCAGGCTGCACCGAAAGATACAACGGGGGCAGAAAGCGACTTATCAGAGCGAAGTTCCTCTGAAAATGGAATGGCAGGAAGAAGGGTATGATTTAGTTTTAGAAGGACGAGCCGATGGAATTGACAAAACAGAGGTTAATAAGGATAGGCTTAGTGATGTTGATGGGATGAATCAGACCGAGAGTGATGAGGAGAAACTTCAGCATGTCATTGGGATGAATCAGATAGAGAGTAATGAAGAAAAACTTACCTATGTTGATGAAATTAAATGTGTATATCGCGATGTGGAAGAGATAGAGGAAGCAGACATTTTACATTTGGCACAGGCAAAGTGTTATGCGTACATGTATGGAGTGAAGCAGGATTTAGAGAAGATAGGGGTACAAATTACATATTGTCATTTAGAAACTGAGCAGATAAAGAGAATTTTTTATTGTTATACTATGGGAGAGTTATCTTTGTGGTTTGCGGAAGTATTGGATGCTTACCGGATGTGGGCAGCGTATTATGTAGAGGCAAGGGAAAAGAGAAATGCAAGCATTCAGGCATTGCAGTTTCCTTTTTCTTTTCGGCCGGGACAAAAGAAAATGACAGCGATTGCCTACCAGGCGATGGAGAATAAAAAGCACATCTTCCTGCAAGCTCCGACAGGAGTTGGAAAAACGATTTCTACGCTTTATCCTGCCCTAAAAGAACTTGGAGCAGAAAAAGCAGAAAATATTTTTTATCTCACGGCAAAGACGATTACAAGGACAGTGGCGGAGGATACGATAAAGCTGCTAAAAAAGCAGGGATTATTTCTCTCAGCAGTAACGATTACGGCAAAGGAAAAAATTTGTATTCAGGAAGAGATGCAGTGTAATCCGGAAAGTTGTGAGAGAGCAAAAGGACATTTTGACCGGATTAACGAGGCACTGTATGCACTGCTTACTGCAGAGTGCGAGATCAGCCGGGAGAATATTCTTTTATTTGCTGAAAAATATAAGGTTTGTCCATATGAACTGTCTTTTGAGGCAGCGGTGTGGGCGGACTGTATTATTTGTGATTATAATTATGTATTTGACCCGCATGTAAATAGAAAGAGTCTTATAGAAGGAAGTCTGCGGCAGAATATTTATCTTATTGATGAAGCCCATAACTTGCTTGACCGGGCGAGAGAGATGTATAGCGCAGACATTGCAAAGAGTGACTTTAAAGTACCGAAAAAATATTTTAAGGACAGGAACCGATTTTTATTTAAAAAGCTAGGTAATTGTGTTATGGCACTCAGAAAGTTAGAAAAGCAGGCACAAGATGGGACCCGTTTCAGATTACATGAGAATGTGGATGCGATGTATTTTCCTATTTTTCATCTGATTGGGCCCTTAGAAGAATATCTTGCTGACCACGATAATTTTTCGGAGCGCGAGGAGATTGTTGAATTTTATTTTAAGCTTACGCATTTCTATATGATGTTAGACAGTATGGACAGCGGTTATGAGATTTATAGTGAGAAGCGGGGACGAGACTTTTTATTACGGCTTTTTTGTGTGAATCCGTCTGATAAGCTGGAGGAATATATTGAAAATAGCCGTTCAAGTATTTTTTTCTCGGCAACACTTTTGCCAGTGCAGTATTACAGGCAGCTTCTCGGCGGTAACCGCTTTGAGGCATACCAGATAGCTTCGCCATTTGCGAAAGAGAATCGGCTTCTTGCCATCACGGAAGATGTAACGAGTCGCTATACGAGACGAGGCGAGTGGGAATACGGAAAAATGATTCGTTATCTGGAACTTTGTTTAGAAAAAAAGGCGGGGAACTATATGATATTTTTTCCTTCCTATGAAATGCTTACCAGCGTGTATGGGATGGCAGAACAAAGCAATCTTGCGCTGGTTTCGGAAATTATTGTGCAGGAACCTTCGATGGAAGAAAGAAGCAGGGAAGCTTTCCTTGAAAAGTTTCGGGAACAGTCAGGAAAGCCGCTTATCGGTTTTTGTGTTCTTGGCAGTATTTTTTCAGAGGGTATTGATCTTACAGGAAACAGTCTTATCGGCGTGCTGATTGTGGGAACTGGCCTGCCGCAAATCTGTAATGAGAGAGAAGTCATACGGGCATACTTTGACAGACAGCAAAAAAAAGGATATGATTATGCGTATCGGTATCCGGGAATGAACAAAGTGCTGCAGGCTGCTGGAAGAGTGATTCGGACAGCAGAAGATGTGGGAACGATTCTTTTAATGGATGAACGTTTTTTAGAAAGGGATAATCAAAGCCTGTTGCCGGAAGAATGGGAGAGCTATTATGCGGTGAACCGGAATAACTGCGGACAGGTTTTGGAGAATTTCTGGAATGGCTTAGATAATGATAAAGTGGAAGAAGCGGAATCCTGACTTGATTCTTGCATTTGCAACAGGATATGATAATATGTAATTATTCAGAAATATGTTGAATGTACTCTCGGAGTCTTTCCTGCACTTGCTTTTATGGCTGATTTCCCGCCAGCCGCACCCGAATTTCATCAACGTACGCATCGCGTATGCCTCAAAAATTTGGGCACAACTGACAAAAAATCTTCTCATAAAAGCAAGCACAAAAAGATTCTGAGAGTACATTTGATGAAAAAGGAGGAATAAACTATGTGGAAATATATTGTCACACCAATTATCGGGGCAATTATTGGTTATGTGACAAACTGGATTGCGGTAAAGATGTTATTTCGCCCGAGAAAGGAAGTCAGGGTATTTGGAAAGAGACTTCCCTTTACACCAGGCGTAATTCCAAGAGGACAGGCAAGGCTGGCAAAAGCCGTTGGTAATGTCGTGGAAACACAGCTTTTAACACCAGAGTATATGGGAGAGAAGCTTCTTTCTGAAGAGTCAGAAAAAGAGTTTAAAAGTCATATACAGGCATGGGTAGAAGAACAAAAACAATCTGAAGATACACTTCATTCTGCGGCAGTAAAGATTGTGGAAGAAGAGAAAGTGGATGATTTTGCTGCATCGGTTGAAGAAGATTTAACAGACTTCCTTTCAGAAAAAGTTATTGCGATGGAGCCGGGTAAGCTGATCGTAGATAAGGTAGTACAGGAGGCACAGAGAAAGCTTGCGGATTCCATGTTTGGGATGATGCTTGGCGGTTCTTTTATTGAGAAAATCGCCGGACAGATTCAGGAAGGGATTGATGCCTACATAGCAGAGAATGCCAGAGGCTATATCGAAAAAGAGGTAGTGGCAGCATCCGAAGAATTACAGGCAAAGCCAATACCGGAAGTAACAGGATTCTTTGAAGAAAAGGGAATTTATGACCCGGAATTTCTCTGGAGGCTTTATAAGAGAATCATAGAAGAAAAACTGCCGGCATTACTTTCCTCCTTAAAGCTTTCAGCTGTAGTTGAGGAGCGGATCAATGCGATGAAAGTAGAAGAAGTTGAGGAACTGGTACTTTCTATTATGAGTAAGGAACTTGGTGCGATTGTAAATCTTGGAGCGGTGATTGGCCTTATATTAGGGCTTGTGAATGTGCTTATTTTTATGATTTGATATAGAGCATGTTTGAAAAGTAATTTTTGGCAGAAATATTTTTAACAAGTATATAGATACAGTGATGTAAGGAGGTACATGTTATGAACGAAAAAATCAAAAAGTTAAAGGAAATTATTGATGGAACAGATAACCTGGTATTTTTTGGAGGTGCCGGTGTTTCTACAGAGAGCGGTATTCCAGATTTTCGAAGCACAGATGGACTATACAGCCAGAAATATGATTTTCCGCCGGAAACCATCGTCAGCCACACCTTTTTCATGAAACGAAATAAGGACTTTTTTGATTTTTATAAAGATAAGATGATGGCACTCGATGCCAAGCCGAATGCAGCACATTATAAGCTTGCAGAGTGGGAGGCACAGGGAAAATGTCGTGCGGTTGTGACGCAGAATATTGACGGGCTTCACCAGATGGCAGGAAGTAAGAATGTATTAGAGCTCCACGGAAGTATTCACAGAAATTACTGTATGCGGTGCGGCAAATTTTTTGATGCTGCTTATGTAAAAAACAGCGAGGGTGCACCAAAATGCGACGAGTGCGGCGGACTGATTAAGCCGGATGTTGTTTTATATGAAGAAGGGCTTGATGAAAATGTCATTTCCAAGACCATTCACTATATTAGTCAGGCAGATGTTCTTATTATTGGAGGAACTTCTTTAGTTGTGTACCCAGCAGCGGGACTCATTGATTATTTTAAGGGAAGCCACCTCATTTTAATTAATAAGTCAGCGACACAGAGAGATTCACAGGCAGATTTAGTCATTAACGATAAAATAGGAGAAGTATTTGGACAGTTGTAAAGATGAATGATTTTTTTAACACATTAGGAATAGAAGCGACAAAAGAAGAAAAGAAAATTAAAAAAGCATATCGGGCGAGGCTTCATGCGGTGAATCCGGAAGATGACCCGGACGGATTTAAGCGTCTGAGGGAAGCTTATGAGGAAGCGTTAAAATACGCCAGACAAAAGGAAGAAGAGCCAGAAAATCTTTCTCCGGCAGAGGAATTTATTTCCCGGTGCGAACAGCTTTACAAAGATTTTTATCGGAGAATTGACGAGCAGGAGTGGGAAAAGCTTTTTTCAGAAGATATCTGTATCAGCTTAGAAAGCGGCGAGGAAGTACGCCAGAGATTTCTTGTATTTTTAATGGAGAATTTCCGTCTGCCATCACCAGTATGGAAAAAGATTGATCAGACATTTTCTATTACAGGGAATCGAAAGGAACTCCTAGAACTGTTTCCAGAGCCTTACGTTGACTTTTTGCAGCAGGTTGTCCGCTATAATGGTGCGTTAAATTATGAATTATTTGAGGGTGATGTTAGTGAGGACGTCGATGATTATATCGAACATTACCATAAGCTTCGCCAGTATGCAGATCTTGGTATGCGGAAAGAAGCGTGGGAAGAATATCATTTTATAGAAGCAAATTATGATATTTGCCATCCTTATATTTTATTAGAAAAGGCAAGGCTTCTTTACAGTGATGAAGAGAGGAAAAAGCAGGAAGAGGGCGGTGAGATTTTCCGTTCTCTTGCAAAGAAGTATCCACAGGAAGAACGGATTGTATGCTGCTATGGACGATATTGTCAGGAAAAAGATACATGGGATGGAACGATTGCATTGTACGATGCGGTATTAGAAGCACATCCGGAATCATTTCTTGCAAGAACCGGAAAGATGGAATCAATACTTCACGAGGGACGCTACCGAGAGGCAAGAGAGTCTATTCTTGATTTGTTAGAAGAAAGCCCGGTAGATGAACGGCTTGTGGCAGATCTTAACAAGGCAAATGTGTATGTGATAGCGGAATTGGAGCCAAAATATAAAGATAGTCTTTTAGATCAGGATGGTCTTATGGAACTTGCATGGTGCTATTATCAGAATTCCAGATTTGAAGATGGCATTGCGCTGATGGATGGCTTTGTTCCAGATGAGGAGCATTATCTTGACTACCACAACTTAAAGGGCAGAATTTTCTTAACGGTTAATAAGGATGCAGAAGCGTTAGAACATCTTGTCCCGTGGCTTCACGCAATACAAAAGCTTCGTCCAGATGGAACAAAGAAAACGACCAGACAGATGGCACGCCTTGGCTATGCATATTATACGATTGCCTCTGCAAAGGCAGATTTGATTCTTGATGGACAGGAAGGCAGTCTTTTAGAAGTAATGGATTACATAGAAAAAGCGGTGGAAGCGGAGCAGGATTTTTCACAAAAAGTAAGTTATTACCATACAGCGGCGGATATCTGGCGCAGAAAAAAGGAATATGCAAAAATGTTTGATATCTGCGATAAAATTATTGCGCTTGACCCACAGTATTATCCTGCATATCTGCTTCGTCAGGAAGCCTGTCTGTATCTTGGAAGGTACCAGGAAGTAATCAATGATTATCAGAGAGCGACAGCTCTGTATCCATACCATGCAAGACCATACTGTACGTTGATTCGTATGTATCTGTCATTTGGCGAACAGGACAGAGTGAAAGATATCCTTCAACTGGCAAAAGAAAATGGAGCAAACAGTGATGAACTTGAACTACTTCGGGCAAGATATATTGCAATAAGAGCAAAGAGCCGAAAAGATTTAGAAAAGGCACTTTCCATTCTTGAAAAATTAGAAAAGAAAGGCTGGTCTTTACAATCGGAGATGGACGAAGAGGAATGGGCAGAGATTGTTTATCGAAAAGCGCAGATTTTAACAAGATTACAGGAGGAAACACGGTGATTATTGGAATTGATTTAGGAACAACAAATTCTCTTGTGGCGTATTATACAGAACATGGACCTGAAATTATTCCAAATCGATTAGGAGAAAGACTGACTCCATCAGTAGTCAGCATAGATGAAAATGATCAGGTTTATGTAGGAAAAACAGCGTTAGAGAGAATGGCGGTTTATCCAGACCAGACCGCAAATTTATTTAAGAGAAGTATGGGAAGCCGGAAGGAATTTAAGTTAGGAAATAAAATTTTTACAGCAACCGACCTTTCAGCAATGGTGCTTCGTTCTTTAAAAGAAGATGCGGAAGTGTATCTTGGAGAGGAAGTAACAGAGGCAGTTATCAGTGTTCCGGCATATTTTAATGAGGTAAAACGAAAAGCGGTAAAGCAGGCAGGAGAGTTGGCAGGACTGAAAGTCGAGCGAATTATCAGTGAGCCGACAGCGGCAGCGATTGCTTATGGCCTTTATCAGAAAAATGATAATACCCGCTTTCTTGTTTTTGACCTTGGCGGCGGCACTTTTGACGTGTCCATCCTTGAGCTGTTTGACGATATTCTTGAGGTAAGGGCTGTTGCAGGAGATAATTATCTTGGTGGCGAGGACTTTACAAATCTGATTGTTGAGGAATTTTATAAAGAACACGGACTTACAGAAGAAAGTCTTTCACTAAAAGAGAAGTCTTATTATCGTAATCAGGCAGAAAAAAGCAAATGCAATGCCACAGGAGATGGCTTTTACCGGATGCAGGCATCTGTTAATGGGGAAAAAGTAGAAACACTGATTCCAAGAGGTGCTTTTGAGAAAATGAGTAGCCAGCTTTTAGATCGCATCAAAACACCAGTAAGAAAGAGCCTTTCTGATGCTGGTGTAAAGGCGCGGGAAATTGATGAAGTTGTTTTAGTCGGCGGCACAACAAAAATGCCGCTTGTCCGTAAGTTTGTCGGCAAATTATTTGGCAGAGTACCGGATACAAGCATTAACCCGGATGAGGCAGTTGCACTTGGAGCGGCAATCCAGGCAGCGATGAAGGAGCGAAAAGAAGCGGTAAAAGAAGTCATCCTTACCGATGTCTGCCCATTTACTCTTGGAACAGAAGTATCTGTGAAGACAGAGAATGACCATTTAGAAGGTAATCATTTCTGCCCGATTATCGAGAGAAACACCGTAATCCCGGCGAGCAGAACCCAGCACTTTTTTACTGTTTACGATCATCAGACACAGGTAGAAATACACATATTACAGGGCGAGAGCCGATTTGCCTCAAACAATGTTTCCCTTGGAACATTAAAACTTACCGTCCCGGATAACGAGGCTGGAAAGGAACAGATTGACATTACTTATACTTATGATATTAATGCGTTACTTGAAGTCGAGGCTAAAATCGTCTCCACAGGAGAGACCGTAACCCGTCTCATAAAGAATCAGGAAAACAGCATGACAGAAGAAGAGATGAAAGCCCGCATGAGGGAACTTTCTTATCTTAAAATTCCGCCAAGAGAACAGGAGAAAAATAAAGTCCTCCTTCTTCGCGGTGAACGGCTTTATGAAGAAACCACAGGAGAACTCAGAGAACAGCTTGAGATGGTAACCCAGCAGTTTGAGAGAATCCTTGACAGACAGGACCCTCTGAAAATCGAGGAAGCACGGAAAGATTATGAAGAGGCATTGGACTGGATCGAAGAGGAAATGTGGATATAGGGATAGAAAATGATTTGCTAACAAAAGGGGGCTTTCTATAACAGACGAAAACTGGTATAACAGATGAAATCTTCCATAACAGACGAAACCGAAAAATACCATAGCATCCTATCTGTGACTTTAGTCGCGGCGTGTTGAATGTTCGCTTAGGCGCTCGCATCCAACACTTGCTCCGAGGCCACAGATAGGATGCTATGGTATTTTTCGGTTTCTGTTTTTTGCTGGACAGAAATTATTCATTTTTTATCTATTTTTGTTGAATAGAAATCATTCATTTTTATTATCTGTTTTGTTGAACAGAATTATATATTTTCTATCTTTGAAGGGATTTGTGGATGAAGTCGATAGTTTTTTTGCTGAGTTAATATATGATGAAGTTCTTTTTTAAATATATTTTTTAGTTTTTCTTTTTTTCTTGCGACGTTTTTAATTGATTTTGCGTCTAATAAGTAGAAGCGACAAAAAGCTTTTCAGTACACATGTGATTTATAACAGAAATCGAACAATGATTTTTATTATTTTAACAATTGTTAAATGCTAAAAAGGAGTAAATTATGGAAATTACACGTCTTGTAAAAAGGGCGAAGAGGAAGGATGCAGATGCTTTTACAGAACTTATGGAATCGCAGATGCAAAATATGTATAAGGTTGCCCGTTCTATTTTATCGAGGGATGAAGATGTAGCGGATGCTATTTCAGATACAATTCTTGTATGCTGGGAAAAGATAGATACGCTAAAGAAAAATCGGTTTTTTCGGACATGGATGACCCGGATTCTTATTAACAAATGTAATGATATTTTAAGAGCCGGTCAAAGAACGGTATTTACAGATGAACCATTGGAAATAGAGTACATGGAAAATGAATTCTTAAATCTGGAATGGATTTTAAAAGGTTCTAATGAAAGTCAGAAATTTGACATAAATAAAGAGTTTGGAAACACAGGTGTAAAACTTGTCAGTGCAGAAATTTCTGCATTAGGTTTGGAACTCGTTTCAGATTATCCAAAAGGCTGTAAATATGCTGACATGAATGGGGAGCATCAGCCACCTTCCTTTGCAGGCGTAAAGATGAAAGATGGAAAAGTTTATACTTATGAAAGTGTTGTAGATGGAAGTGGAGAGCAATTTGAAACAGGTAGCTCAGGTAAACTATATGGAAAATTTACCGAAACAGTTACAACAAAAAAGATTTTGGAAGTAAAACAGATAAAAGCATTGCTATTCTTTAAAAAATCGGCAGGAGACAGCGAAACATATAAGGCAGAGGATTATTACGAAATACCATTAGATGTTGAAAAATAAAAAATCCATCTATGGGGAAGGGCTATGATGATGTGGATAAGATGATGGAGGATTTGCTGTATTGAAGTATATAATTAAACCAACGACAAGCTAAGGTAATTGCCTGATAATTTTTCTCAATACCTCCTCTTGCCTCAATTATAAGGAATGCTTATAATAAAATAGTATTTTCCGATTAAAATACTGGGAAAACTATATTATAAAAGGAGAGATTAAAATGGTACAGCTTACTTTAAGAATAGACGGAATGTCCTGTGGAATGTGTGAGAGCCATGTAAATGATACGATTAGACAGAAATTCAATGTAAAAAAGGTTACATCTTCTCATAAAAAGGGAGAGACAGTAATTGTTGCAAACCAGGCGATTGACTCTGACAAATTAAAAGCAGCAATTTCTGAAACAGGATATGAAGTCCTCGATATAAAAGAAGAACCATATGAGAAGAAGGGATTTTTCTCTTTCCTCAAAAAATA
>UMAY01016289.1_pt1 | contig 18364 bp, 14 predicted proteins | sample 1963831 | NCBI WGS metagenome assembly UMAY01 (sample SAMEA4835928, study PRJEB28245) | human gut metagenome | biome: gut microbiome; material: fecal sample | place: Denmark | collected 2008 | reverse complement strand
TCCCTACATGGAGCTTGGCACAACCATTCCGTATGATGGCACACAATGGTGAGATAAATACGATCCGGGGAAACCGTGCATGGATGGAAGCCAGAGAAAGCGTATTGTCATCGGAAGCACTAGGAGATATTTCACAAATACGCCCCATCATACAACCAGGCATGAGCGACAGTGCTTCGATGGATAACGTACTGGAATTTTTTGTCATGTCAGGATTAAGTTTACCTCATGCACTTGCCATGATGGTTCCAGAATCGACGAATGACAAAAACCCTATCAGCCCTGCATTAAAGGCTTTTTACGAGTATCATTCCATCTTAATGGAACCATGGGACGGACCAGCCGCCTTGCTTTTCAGCGACGGCCGCTATGCCGGAGGTATGCTCGACCGTAACGGACTCCGTCCGGCACGCTGGCTGGTTACCAAGAGTGGCACAATGGTTGTGGCAAGCGAAACAGGAACAATCAGTTTCAATCCCGACGAGATTGAAGCAAAAGGAAGGTTGCAGCCCGGCAAGATTCTACTTGTCGACACACAAGAGGGAAAAATATATTATGACAATGAAGTAAAAGAAAACCTGGCTTCTGCCCTACCTTACTCTGAATGGCTTTCTGCCAACCGTATCGAGCTCGATACATTGCGGAGCGGTCGTAAAGTAGAAAATGCAGTAAAAGAAGCCGGACGCCGGTTGCGTATTTTCGGATTCACACGTGAAGATGTAGAAAGAACGCTGACTCCAATGTGTAAAACAGGGGCTGAACCAACAGCATCAATGGGAAATGACACCCCGCTTGCTGTCTTATCAGAAAAGCCTCAGCTGCTTTTCAACTATTTCAGACAGCAGTTCGCCCAAGTTACCAATCCAGCGATTGATCCAATTCGTGAAGAACTGGTAATGTCACTGACTGAATACATTGGTGCGGTAGGAAAGAACATTCTTACCCCAGATGCCCTGCATTGTAAGATGGTACGTCTGCCTCATCCGATACTGACAAATACACAACTTGATATATTGTGCAACATCAGATACAAGGGCTTCAGTACTGTAAAGCTAAAAATGGTCTTTGACGCCCAAACTGGAGAAGACGGATTGCGTGCCGCTATTGACAACCTATGTAAGAAAGCAGAAGAAGCAGTCGATGGAGGAGCTAATTACATTGTACTTTCAGATCGGGATATAGACGAGAGCCACGCACCAGTTCCTTCCTTACTTGCTGTAAGTGCCGTACATCATCATCTGATATCAGTACAAAAACGTGTACAGACCGCTCTGATAGTTGAAAGTGGTGAAGCACGCGAAGTAATGCACGCTGCCTTATTATTAGGCTACGGTGCAAGTGCGATCTGTCCGTATATGGCATTTGCAGTAATAGACGGATTAGTAAAGAGAGGCGACGTACAACTGGATTACAATACAGCCGAAAAGAACTATATAAAAGCCTTGTGTAAAGGACTATATAAGGTAATGAGCAAGATGGGTATCAGCACCATCCGATCATATCGTGGCGCAAAACTTTTTGAAGCTGTAGGATTGAATTCGGAAATGATGAAAAGATACTTCGGTACTTGTATTTCTACTATCGGCGGAGCCGGTCTGAAAGACATTGCAAACGATTATCTGAAATTCCACACCGCTGGAGTTTCCATCACCGATGATGAAGCAGAAGCAATGCTCGATAATATCGGACAATTCTCTTTCCGCAAGGATGGTGAAATACATGCATGGAACCCTGATACCATTAGTTTGCTACAACTGGCCACTCGTACCGGAAGCTACAAGAAATTTAAGGAGTTCACACAAAAAGCAAACGAGAAGTCAGCTCCTGTATTCCTTCGCGACTTTTTCAGTTTCCGAAGTAATCCGATAGACATAAACTCTGTCGAACCGGTAGAAAACATTGTCAGACATTTCGTAACCGGTGCAATGTCATTCGGCGCTATCAGTAAAGAAGCTCACGAAGCTATGGCGCTTGCCATGAACAAACTGGGTGCACGAAGCAATACCGGAGAAGGTGGAGAAGACAGTGCACGATTCAGTGCCGTATATCATTCCGACAGTGACAATGAAGACATCAGTTTATGCAGTAAGACCAAGCAGATCGCTTCAGGACGCTTCGGAGTCACAACTGAATATCTGGTCAATGCAGAAGAAATCCAAATCAAAGTAGCCCAGGGAGCAAAACCGGGAGAAGGCGGTCAGTTACCAGGATTCAAGGTCAATGAAGTGATAGCACGTACACGTCACTCCATCCCTGGCATTTCCCTCATTTCTCCTCCACCTCATCACGACATTTACAGTATCGAAGATTTGGCACAACTTATTTTCGATCTGAAAAATGTAAATCCACGTGCAACTATCAGTGTGAAACTGGTAGCAGAAAGCGGTGTAGGAACAATTGCAGCCGGAGTAGCGAAAGCCAAAGCTGACTTAATTGTTATCTCTGGAGCAGAAGGAGGAACAGGCGCATCACCAGCTTCTTCGATGAGATATGCGGGTATTCCACCTGAAATAGGATTGAGTGAAACACAGCAAACACTCGTACTTAACGGACTGCGCGGACAAGTTCGCCTGCAAACAGACGGACAACTGAAAACGGGTCGTGACATCATCAGCATGGCATTGCTGGGAGCCGATGAATACGCTTTTGGTACAGCTGCTCTGATTGTGTTGGGATGTGTAATGATGCGTAAATGCCACACCAACTTATGTCCGGTAGGAGTCGCTACCCAAGACGAAAAATTGCGTGAACATTTCCGCGGACACTATCGCTACCTGATCAATTACTTCGAATTCCTTGCTCAGGAAGTACGAGAGTATCTGGCTGATATGGGTTTCACGCGTCTGGAAGACATTATTGGCAGAACAGACCTTATCGAGATTATTCCGCATGATAATGCTGGAAAAATAGGAGGATTAGACTTCAGCCGTATTCTCCATCAGGTAGATAACGGAACAGATATCCACCATACGGCCGACCATCCTACCGATCTTTCTGAGGTAAAAGACCGATCAATCATTGCTGCGGCACACGAAGCACTGGAAAAAGGGAAACAAGTAGAATTGGAATATACCATTTCGAATACAGACCGTTCAGTAGGAACTATGCTTGCTGGAGAAGTTGCCACCAGATATGGACACAAAGGACTACCCGATGGAACTATTAATGTCAAATTCAAAGGCTCCGCAGGTCAGAGTTTCGGCGCATTCCTTACACGGGGTATCAGTTTCCGTCTGGAAGGTGAAGCAAACGATTATGTCGGTAAAGGTTTAAGCGGCGGACGTATAGCTGTACTTCCTCCAATGGGATCTTGCTTTGATGCTTCAAAAAATACAATTGCCGGCAACACCCTAATGTATGGAGCTACAACCGGAGAAGTATATATAAACGGATGTGTAGGTGAGCGCTTTGCTGTCAGAAACTCAGGAGCCATTGCTGTAGTAGAAGGCGTAGGAGACCACTGCTGCGAGTATATGACAGGCGGACGAGTTGTTGTCTTAGGACATACCGGACGAAATTTCGCTGCCGGAATGAGTGGCGGTATCGCATATGTATGGGATCCGGAACGCACATTCGATTATTTCTGCAATATGGAAATGGTGGAACTCAGCCTGTTGGAAGACTCTGCTGCACGTAAAGAACTTCGCGAACTGATAGAATCTCACTGGAAATATACAGGTTCTAAGTTAGCACGTACACTGCTCGATAGCTGGCAGCAACATGTAGACGAGTTTATTCAAGTCACTCCTATCGAATACAAGCGCGTACTAGCAGAAGAACAAATGAAAAAGCTTCAGCAGAAAATAGCAGAAGTACAAAGAGATTACTAAAGAACAACTAATAAAACTATTGACATGGGAAATCCTAAAGCATTTCTAAATATACCTCGCCAGGAGGCAGGCTATCGCCCCATCCACGAACGCATCTCTGACTTTGGAGAAGTAGAACAAACACTGAACTCAAGCGAACGCAAGTTGCAGGCATCACGCTGCATGGACTGCGGTGTACCTTTCTGTCACTGGGCATGCCCGCTGGGCAACCGTCCTCCCGAATTTCAGGACGCATTAAGTAATGGTAAATGGCGTGAAGCTTACGAAATATTAACCCGTACAAACGATTTTCCGGAGTTTACCGGAAGGGTCTGCCCCGCACTATGCGAGAAGTCATGTGTACTCAAGCTGAGTATTGACTCACCGGTTACTATCCGAGAAGACGAAGCTGCTATCATCGAAGCAGCATTCAGAGAAGGATATATTACAGCAAAACAATACAAAAGGAACGGATTAAAAGTTGCTGTCATCGGCTCCGGACCTGCCGGACTGGCTGCTGCCAATCAATTAAACCGTCGGGGATATCAGGTTACTGTATTCGAAAAAGACGAATATATAGGAGGTTTATTACGTTTCGGTATACCGAACTTTAAACTGCATAAACCAGTAATCGACCGCCGACTGAAGATTATGGAAGACGAAGGTATTTGCTTCAAGACAAACTCAACAATCGACTTGGAACATTTACCCGAAGGATTTGATGCATACGCTATCTGTACAGGAACACCAGAGGCACGCAACTTGAACATCCCCGGACGTGAACTTCGCGGCATTCATTTTGCCATGGAAATACTGGCACAGCAAAACAGAGTTCTAGCCGGACAGACATTCAGCGACGAAGAACGTATCACGGCAAAGAACAAGAAAGTTCTCGTAATCGGAGGAGGTGATACAGGAAGCGATTGTATCGGAACAGCCAACCGTCAGGGAGCTATCAGTGTATGCCAGATAGAAATCATGCCTAAACCTCCTGTTGGTCATAATCCCGCAACCCCCTGGCCACAATGGCCCGTAGTTCTGAAGACCAGTTCAAGTCATGAGGAAGGATGTACACGCCGTTGGAGTCTTACTTCAAACCGTTTTCTGGGAACTGAAGACGGGCGTGTATGCGGCGTAGAAGTTGAAGAGGTGGAATGGATTCCCGCAGCAGACGGCGGACGCCCTCAAATGCGTCCTACTGGCAAAAAAGAAATCATAGAAGCAGATTTAGTATTGCTTGCCATGGGATTCCTCAAGCCACAATTACCCGAGCTTCCTCAAAACGCGGTAGTAGCCGGAGATGCAGCTACAGGTCCGAGCCTGGTAGTAAAATGTATAGCAGCAGGACGCCGGGCAGCCGCTGAAATTGATGCTATGCTGCAAAAGGGCAGCCATTAAAGAACATTTAAAAACAGAAACATTATGTGTGGAATAGCCTGCATTTTCAATATCAAACAACAAACGCCGGAACTCAGGCAGAAAGCCTTGTCGATGGCGAAAAAGATACGCCACCGCGGTCCGGACTGGAGTGGCATTTACTGCGGTGGAAGCGCCATACTGGCACACGAGCGTCTTTCCATCGTCGATCCGCAATCAGGAGGACAGCCTCTGTACTCAAGCGACGGAAAAAAAGTACTTGCCGTAAACGGCGAAATCTATAATCACCGCGACATACGTGCGCAGTATGCCGGCAAATATAATTTTCAGACAGGCAGTGACTGCGAAGTGATTCTGGCACTTTATCAGGAAAAAGGCATACATTTTCTGGAAGACTTGAGCGGCATTTTTGCATTTGCCCTCTATGACGAAGAGCGTGATGAATTTCTGATTGCCCGTGACCCGATAGGCGTTATACCTTTATATATAGGACATGATGCAGACGGAACCGTATACTGTGCCAGTGAACTGAAAGCTCTGGAAGGATTCTGCGAAGAGTATGAACCGTTCCTTCCCGGACACTATTACTGGAGTAGAGAAGGTAAAATGGAACGATGGTACAAACGTGACTGGATGGAATATCAGGCCGTAAAAGACCGTTATACTTCATTACCCGAATCAGAAGCATATACCACTCAGGTAAACGAGGTACGCACAGCTCTCGAAGCAGCCGTACGCCGTCAGCTGATGAGCGATGTTCCTTATGGAGTGCTTTTGTCAGGCGGACTGGACTCTTCGGTTATTTCCGCCATAGCAAAGATTTACGCCGACAAACGTATCGAAACTGATGGGAAAGCTCCTGCCTGGTGGCCTCAGCTGCACTCCTTTGCCGTAGGTCTGAAAGGTGCTCCCGATCTGGAAAAAGCCCGGCTGGTAGCCGAACATATCGGTACTGTACATCATGAGATCAATTATACGATTCAGGAGGGTCTGGATGCCATACGCGACGTTATATATTACATCGAAACATACGACGTGACAACCGTCCGTGCCTCTACTCCGATGTATCTGCTGGCTCGAGTCATCAAGTCGATGGGTATCAAAATGGTACTAAGTGGTGAAGGAGCTGATGAAGTATTCGGAGGTTACCTTTACTTCCATAAAGCCCCTACAGCGGAAGCCTTCCACGAAGAAACTGTCCGCAAGCTCTCCAAACTCCACTTGTACGACTGCCTACGTGCCAACAAATCACTTTCTGCATGGGGTGTAGAAGGTCGTGTGCCGTTCCTCGACAAAGAGTTTCTGGATGTAGCCATGCGCCTGAACCCGGCTGTAAAAATGTGCCCGGGACATACCATCGAAAAACGTATCGTACGTGATGCCTTTGCTTCTCTTCTGCCAGAGAGTGTAGCATGGCGACAGAAAGAGCAGTTCTCCGACGGAGTGGGATATTCGTGGATTGACACCCTGAAAGCAATTACAGCAGCCGCTGTCAGCGACGAGGAAATGCAACATGCAGCAGAACGTTTCCCGATCAACCCGCCACAGAACAAGGAAGAATATTACTACCGTTGTATTTTCGAAGAACACTTCCCCAGTGCGTCGGCAGCCAAAAGCGTACCGAGTGTACCAAGTGTCGCATGTTCTACAGCCGAGGCACTGGCATGGGACGCAAGTTTCAAAAACCTGAACGATCCGAGTGGCCGCGCAGTAGCCGGAGTACACGAGGCTGCTTACTAAAAAAGCAATAATACTGCATTGCCATTCAACCAACAATAAACTGATATGGAAATTGAATTTACAAAAATGCATGGCGCAGGAAATGACTATATTTATGTCAACACCCTGCGCTATCCGATAGATAATCCGGAAGAACTGTCAGTCGAATGGAGCCGCTACCATACAGGTATTGGTTCCGACGGACTGGTTCTTATCTGCCCTTCAGATCAGGCCGACTTTAAAATGCGTATATTCAATGCCGACGGCTCCGAAGCTCGCATGTGCGGAAACGCCAGCCGTTGCATCGGCAAATATTTATACGAAGAAGGTCTTACCAACAAGACAGACATCCAACTCGAAACATTGTCGGGCATCAAGATTTTACACCTGCACCTCAACGATAAAAACACGGTAGAAAGCGTAACGGTCGATATGGGTATTCCGACAGATATTCACGAAGTAGCTTTGGGTGAAGGTTATATCGCCTCCAAAGGCATCGCCGTATCAATGGGTAACCCCCATCTGGTAATCTTTGTTGACGAGATTAACAAAATAAAGCTGGAAGAAGTAGGCCCTGCCCTAGAGCATCATCCTTTGTTCCCCGACCGGGTAAATGTAGAATTTGTTCAGGTTCTTACCGACAGCAAAGTCCGGATGAGAGTATGGGAACGAGGCTCTGGAATCACTCAGGCATGCGGTACAGGAGCATGCGCCACAGCTGTAGCCTCAGCTTTTACAGACCGATGTGGCAGAAAAAGTTCCATCGTAATGGATGGAGGAACACTTGAAATAGAATGGGCAGGCGATAATCATATTTATATGACAGGACCTGCTACTAAAGTATTTGATGGTAAAATAGAAATATAATTATACATTATGGCATTAGTAAACGAACATTTTCTGAAGCTGCCGGGAAGCTACTTATTCTCGGACATTGCTAAAAAAGTCAATGCATTTAAAGTTACTCATCCTGGAAAAAATTTAATTCGCTTGGGAATAGGTGACGTCACGCGCCCACTTCCTCCCGTCTGCATAGAAGCCATGCACCGTGCCGTAGATGAAATGGCAAACGCCAAGACTTTCCGCGGATACGGACCGGAACAAGGATACGACTTTCTGATAGAAGCAATTATCAAACATGATTTTGCCTCACGTGGCATCAGCCTCAGCCCATCGGAAATATTCATCAGCGATGGAGCTAAAAGTGATACCGGCAACATCGGTGAACTGCTTCGCTGGGACAACAGCATGGGAATTACTGATCCGGTATATCCTGTTTATGTAGACAGCAACATCATGTGCGGACGTTCAGGAACACTGGATGAAAACGGAAAATGGAGTAATGTAACTTATCTTCCATGCACAGAAGAAAACAATTTCATACCCGAGCTGCCTAAGCACAGAGTCGACCTGATATATCTGTGCTATCCTAACAATCCGACAGGCACTACCCTAACCCACGAACAGTTAAAGAAATGGGTAGATTATGCACTCTCGAATGATACACTGATTATATTCGATGCAGCATACGAAGCCTTCATTCAGGAGCCTAACGTGCCCCACTCCATCTACGAAATACGAGGAGCCAAAAAGGTGGCAATCGAAATCCGCAGTTTCTCGAAAACAGCTGGATTCACCGGTGTACGTTGCGGGTATACTGTCATCCCCAAAGAGGTAACAGCAGCCAGTCTGGACGGACAGCGTATTCCGCTTAATCCGCTATGGAACCGCCGTCAATGTACAAAATTCAATGGAACAAGCTACATAACCCAGCGCGGCGCAGAAGCGATCTATACCCCCGACGGGCAGAAACAGATAAAAGAAACAATAAACTATTACATGGAGAATGCCCGTATCATGCGCGAAGGTCTGAAAAAAGCAGGATTCAGTGTTTACGGAGGTATAAATGCTCCATATATCTGGCTGAAAGTTCCGGAAGGTATGACTTCATGGAAATTCTTCGACCAGTTACTATACGAGGTAAACATCGTAAGTACTCCGGGAGTTGGTTTCGGTCCCAGCGGTGAAGGTTATTTACGACTCACAGCCTTCGGACAACGTGAAGAATGTCAGGAAGCCATGCAGCGCTTACAGAACTGGATATAAAATATAATAAAATAAAAAGGGAGGCCGTCGATTACTTCTTGTTTATCAAGTGGTAACGACGGCCTTTTTTATGGCTATAAACCTGCTTATAAATAGTATTCTCACCTCTCTCCGAAAATATGCTGATGTTTTAGAAAAAATATGCTGATATTTTACTAGAAACTTCTCGATGTTTCTAAAATTTTTGTACAAAAATTATATGCCCTCTGCTGACGTTATTTGTAAACAATAAGTTATCTATACCTGGAAAAAAGCAATGTTAAGTTATCTCTTCATCCAAATTGAATACAAAAAGATTCATAAAGAACGATATTTGTATCAATTTATCATATATAAAACAATTTAAGTTTCAATTTAAAATACAATACAAGATTTTAGTTTCAAAATAAAACATATATGATTTTATAAGAAACAATTTGCTCCTTCAATGTTCCACACAAAAGCAAAAAGATATAATTTTGCAATACAGAAAAACAAAAAGAAACAAATACAAAATATTATATATAATTTAAACACAAAATAAACAAAACACAATACAAATAGATACAAATACACTAATTTAAAAAGCAAAAGCAATGAAAACAACGATTCAACACAAACTAGCAGCAGCAATAATAGCAATGCTACCTGCAGCCTTATCGGCACAAGAACATATCGAAGCTGATATCGGAGCCGACATCGTCAGTGGATATATTTGGCGAGGACAGGATTTGGGAAATATCAGTATTCAGCCCTCCGCTTCCATCAGTTACAAAGGAATATGGTTATCAGGATGGGGAACGGTAGGATTTGATAAAGATGATACCAAAGAGTTCGATTTGACAGTAGGATATAGCATTAAAGGCTTTAGCGCTTCAATCACAGATTATTGGTTTGACGGAGGAGCCGGTTATTTCCACTATGGCGCAAGAAATACATCGCATGTGTTCGAAGCACAAATAGGATATGATTTCGACTTCATAGCAGTCAACTGGTATACCAACTTTGCCGGAAATGACGGACTTAACAAGAAAGGAGAACGAGCTTATTCATCTTATTTTTCCCTAGCCGCTCCTTTCAAGCTGGGAGGTTTGGACTGGTGCGCTGAAGTGGGAGCTACTCCATGGGCTACAAGCTTCTACAACAAATCCGGAAGCGATGACTTTGGAGCTAATGGCTTTGAAATAGCAAATATAAGTCTGACAGCAACAAAAACACTAGATATAACAGAATCGTATTCATTACCGGTATCGGCTAAAGCCATATGGAATCCGGCAACAGAAGGAGCTTACTTTGTATTTGGCATTAATTTCTAAGAGAGAGAGAAAATTTAGGTATAGTTTTGACATTAAGGTTAAAAAGACAGGATAACGTTTATACATTACAAAATACAAATACAACGCTTATGAAAAAAATTGAGGCAATTATTCGCAGAACACGGTTTGAAGATGTCAAAGAGGCTTTATTGGCAGCTGATATCGAATGGTTCTCTTACTACGATGTAAGAGGAGTAGGTAAGACACGCGAAGGTCGCATTTACCGAGGAATCGTATACGACACCAGTTCGATAGAAAGAATACTTATATCAATTGTCGTACGCGATAAGAATGTAGAAAAGACAGTACAAGCTGTCATGCAAGCTGCCCGTACGGGAGAAATCGGAGACGGACGTATTTTTATCATCCCTGTAGAAGATTCTATCCGGATCCGAACCGGAGAGCGTGGTGACATAGCATTATACAATGCAGAACAGGAGAAATAAACAAACGAAACGATACAAAATACAAAACTAAACAAGAATAATTATGGATACAAACATTATACTCGACACAGGAAACACAGCATGGATGATTGTTGCCACCTTGCTCGTACTGTTAATGACAATTCCCGGTATTGCTTTATTTTACGGAGGATTGGTTCGACAGAAAAATGTACTAAGCATTATTATGCAATGTATGCTTATCGTATGTGCCGTCACTATCATATGGATCGCCTTTGGTTACAGTTTTGTTTTTGGAACAGATCTGATGGAAAGCGGCAGTCGCTGGGGATTCCTGATAGGAGGATTCGACAAAGTTCTGCTAAATGGCATCACAACAGGTAGTCTTTCCGCCGGTAACATTCCGGAACTGATATTTGTCCTGTTCCAGTGCATGTTCGCAATTATCACCCCTGCCCTTATTTTAGGAGCTTTTGCCGAGCGCATTAAATTTTCGGGCTTCCTGCTGTTCACCGTATTATGGAGCATACTGGTATATATACCTATGGCACATTGGGTATGGGGAGGAGGATTTCTCCAGCAGATGGGTGCAATAGATTTTGCAGGAGGAACGGTAGTACACATCAACGCAGGTATTTCAGCTCTTGTCATGGCCATTATGGCTGGAAAAAGAAGCGACTACAAGATTGGACACCCTATGACTCCACACAACATCACATTTGTATTCCTAGGAACAGCTTTTCTATGGCTGGGATGGTTCGGATTCAATGCTGGAAGTGGACTGAATGCTGACGGTATAGCAGCTAACGCATTCCTTGTTACCCATCTGGCCACTTGCGTAGCAGCACTTACATGGATGGCAGTCGACTGGATACACAATAAAAAGCCGACAACCGTAGGGGCATGTACCGGTGCTGTATCAGGTCTGGTAGCAATCACTCCGGCAGCCGGAACTGTAGATATCATCGGAGCTTTCTTTATCGGCTTAATTACCCCGCTTATCTGTTTCTACATGGTAGCAGTCATCAAACCCAGATTCAAATATGATGACACACTGGATGCTTTCGGAGTACATGGCATCGGAGGTATAGTAGGATCCATTCTTACCGGTGTATTTGCCACTCAGTTCATCTCCGGAGAAGGCGGAGTAAAAGGAGCCTTGTACGGTGACTGGCATCAGTTGTGGATACAAATCATAGCAACAGTCATATCAATCGTATTCAGTGCTGTAATGACCTATATATTATTTAAAATAACTGACCGTTTGGTTGGTATCCGTGTAGATAAAAGAGTAGAAGAAGAAGGACTCGATATCTACGAACATGGAGAATCAGCTTACAGTCATTAAAAATGAATAAATCAAACATCTTATTAATAAATTAATTAAAATCAAGGTATTATGTCAAAGTTAAGATTTAGAGTTGTAGAAAAAGCTTTCCAGACAAAACCTTTAGAAGTAACGGCTCCGTCAGAACGACCAAGCGAATACTTCGCAAAGTATGTTTTCAACCGCGAAAAGATGTTCAAGTATCTGCCTACTCCTGTTTACAGCAAGCTGGTAGATGCCATGGATAACGGTGTTGCACTCGACCGCGACATCGCCGACAAAGTAGCAGAAGGTATGAAAAGATGGGCTATGGAACTGGGAGCTACACACTATACTCACTGGTTTCAGCCATTGACAGAAGGTACTGCCGAAAAGCACGATGCTTTCGTGGAACACGACGGCAAAGGTGGCATGATGGAAGAATTTTCAGGAAAATTACTTGTTCAGCAAGAGCCGGATGCTTCTTCATTCCCTAACGGAGGTATCCGAAATACATTCGAAGCACGTGGTTACAGTGCATGGGATCCTTCATCACCAGTATTTGTTGTGGATGATACATTGTGTATTCCTACCGTATTCATTGCATACACCGGAGAATCACTCGACTATAAAACTCCGTTGCTGAAAGCACTGAGAGCAGTCAACAAGGCTGCCGTAGATGTCTGCCATTATTTCAACCCGGATGTCAAGAAAGTAGTTGCTTACCTGGGATGGGAACAAGAATACTTCTTGGTGGACGAAGGTCTGTATGCAGCACGTCCAGACTTGCTTCTGACGGGTCGTACTCTGATGGGACACGAGGCATCTAAAAACCAGCAGCTGGAAGACCATTATTTCGGTGCTATCCCTACCCGTGTGGCTGCTTTCATGAAAGATCTGGAAATTCAGGCTTTGGAATTGGGTATTCCGGTCAAGACACGTCACAATGAGGTAGCACCTAACCAGTTTGAACTTGCTCCGATATTCGAAGAATGTAACCTGGCAGTAGACCATAACATGCTTATCATGTCGCTTATGAGAAAAGTGGCACGTACACACGGGTTCCGTGTCTTATTGCACGAAAAACCATTCAAAGGAGTAAACGGTTCGGGTAAGCACAACAACTGGTCACTGGGAACAGATACCGGTATCCTGCTGATGGCTCCGGGAAAAACAGCAGAAGAAAACCTGCGCTTTATCACATTCGTAGTCAACCCCCTGATGGCTGTATACCGCCACAACGGTCTGCTAAAAGCATCTATCATGAGTGCAACCAACGCTCACCGTCTGGGAGCCAACGAAGCACCCCCCGCAATTATTTCTTCATTCCTCGGAAGACAACTGAGCAAAGTGCTGGATCACATGGAAGACAGTTCTACCGACGAATTGATTTCACTGGGCGGAAAACATGGCATGAAACTCGACATTCCGCAGATTCCGGAATTGCTGATTGACAATACAGACCGTAACCGTACCTCTCCTTTCGCCTTCACCGGAAACAGATTCGAGTTCCGTGCTGTAGGTTCGGAGGCCAACTGTGCCAGTGCAATGATCGCCCTGAATACTGCGGTGGCTGAACAGCTCATCGAATTCAAGAAAGACGTAGATGAACTCATGGAAAAAGGAGAGCCGAAAGTTTCTGCTATCATTCAGGTTATCCGCAAATACATCAAACTATGCAAGCCTATCCGCTTCGACGGTAACGGATACAGCGACGAATGGAAAGAAGAAGCAGCCCGCCGCGGACTGGATTGTGAAACCAGCTGCCCGCTTATCTTCGACCGTTACCTTACTCCGGAAAGCATCAAGATGTTTGAATCAACCGGAGTCATGACTCAGAAAGAGCTGGAAGCTCGTAATGAGGTAAAATGGGAAACTTACACGAAGAAAATCCAGATAGAAGCACGTGTATTGGGCGATCTGGTCATGAACCACATCGTACCTATCGCTACTGAATATCAGACCAAACTGCTGGATAACGTTTATAAAATGAAAGGACTGTTCCCTGCCGAAGAAGCTGAACATCTATCATCGGAAAATCTGGCAATTATCCGTAAGATTTCCGAACATACCATTTACATTAAAGAGCATGTAGATGCAATGGTAGAAGCTCGCAAAGTAGCAAACAAAATTGCCGATGAGCGCGAAAAAGCAATCGCTTACCACGACAATATTTCGCCAATGCTGGAACAGATTCGTTACCACATCGATAAACTTGAATTAATTGTCGACGATCAGATGTGGACACTACCTAAATATAGAGAGCTGTTATTCATAAGATAAAATAACCAAAAACGAACTCTAATTTTTTTATTGGATGTTTGATGGAAGTCGGGCTGTTGGGAAAACAGTTCGGCTTTATCATTTTTCAGCCTCTTAAAAAACATATTTCCTGAGATACGAGAAACTATCATATTTCTCACCAAACACAGCTCCAAGCATAGCTGAGTAAATTCCATTCAGACAGATTGAAGAGCCAATACTGAACTTAACAGTCCTAAAGCTCTTACAAGTTAAATCCTTTATATGAAAAAATCTCTCTATTTCAGTCTTGTATCCTAATATGACAAACACCTGCAATAGAGAGATCTTTCCAAACAATATTAAGCCAATATACATAGTTTATTGCTCATCCGGGAACGGAATCACTTCTCCCGTTGACTTTAACGACGGTCTTTGTGCATCTCTTTCCCTCAAATAATCAGACAGTTCAACAGTCAGTTCCTTTACTTTATCAGGCATGGTTTGTGACAGATCATTCTGCTCACTTATATCCTTCTTTACATTATACAACCGAATCTGGCGTGTTTCCCATGTATAAATGAGGTGATAGTCTCCTTTCAAAATAGCAGAATAAGCACCGTATCCTTCTTCTTTATTCTGAGATTCGCCCCATAAGTTAGGGAAATGCCATATCAATACTCTGTCTTTTGTTTTTTCCGGAGATTTAAGCACATCTGCAAAACTCACACCGTCTATAACCTGATGAGTGGTATATTTCTTTACTCCTGCCATATCGAGTATTGTAGGATAAAAGTCTTCGATAATAACTCGCTGGCTGCATTCAGTATTTGGCTTGGTAACTCCCGGCCAGTACACCATCATAGGTTCACGAACTCCTCCCATAAATGCAGATCCTTTTCCACCGCGTGCAGGGTAATTCTGGTCTCTGTTTGCTACTCCCTGACGGACATTATTCAATCCCTGTCCTCCATTGTCGGACATAAACAGTAAAATCGTATTCTGAGCAACTTCCGGATTCTTCTGCAAATAGTCCAGAATATCTCCCAGACTTTTATCCATACCCTCTACCAATGCTGCATATTTGGCTTCATTTTCATTCAATCCAGTCTTGAGCTGTTCATCGTAACGTCCGCGATATTTCTGACTGAAACGTTTATCATCGTCATATGGAGTATGAACTGCATAGTGCGACATATACAGATAAAAAGGTTTATCCATTTTCACAGACTTTTCCATTTCTGTTATAGCTTCTCTTGTCAGTGCCTCGGTAATGAATATATCTTGTCCGTAATACTTTTCCAGTCCTTGCACTGCAAAGCGGGATCCCTCACCAAAATTTTTTGTCCCCAGATAACTTCCCGGAGCACCGTTTGCTCCTCCTGCTATATTTACATCAAAACCCATATTTATAGGGTCTGCTCCCGGCGTAGTTCTTGCACCAAAATGAGCTTTTCCACAATGAATGGTTCTGTATCCGTTTTCCTTGAGCACTTGAGGAAGTGAAGTAATAGCCGTAGAATTATTTATTTCCTTTTCCTCTGATGCAGGCTGAATACCATTATAATTCCATTCAGGAAGATCAATCACATCACTAGCTGCATCGGTCTTCTGATCGAGTTCCAATGTCCAGTTTGTTACTCTATGCCGTGACGCATTCATTCCCGACATCAGACTACATCGCGTAGGTGAAGAAATCGCACATGCATATGCATCCGTAAAACGGACACCCATTTGTGCCATTCGTTCCATATTGGGTGTAATAAATCGTTTATTCAGTGACGTGAGTTCGTTATTATAAAAAGGAACAGAAGTGTCCTGCCACCCCATATCATCAACCAGAAACATAATAATGTTAGGATGCTGAGATATTTGTGAATAAATAGATACCGGAATAAACGAACTGCATGCAATAAATGGAATAAGGTGTTTTTTCATAGGAAATAATGTTTTAACAAGTATAATTTAGTTTCGTGTACAAAAGTAATCTAAATCTGTCAACTTGTACAGACACTCCTCATAATATTCATTAAAATCAGACTGTCCTTTTAAAATATCCTTCTGCCGCAACATCATCGCTTTATATATAACCTATACAACTCTTGCTGTTATTTTTAGAAACACGACAACAGATTTTCATAATAAAGCCCCGCAACAACTTTGTTACAGGGCTCAAAATCAGTTTAAAATAAATTTTACTTTACAATAACAGAAGGTCAAATCCGTCGAAGCAACTTTGCTGGATTTCCTGCAACTATAGTATTCGATTCAACATCATGGGTAACAACGCTAGCCGCTCCAACTACAGCATTTTCTCCTACTGTAACACCCGGAAGAATAGTTGCACCAGCTCCAATCCATGCTCCTCTACAAATATGTATCGGTTTACAGGTTATTATATGACGGTATTTCAAATCATGGTTATTGGATATAAGCTGAACATTAGCAGCAATCTGAACATCATCATCAATTGTTATTCCTCCTGCTGACATCATCAGACAGCCAGGCATGATAATCACATTACGCCCGAATTTCACATTACCAGTTCTGACACCAGCAAAAGGTATTTCGATACGACAATTTTCTCCCAGATTTGGAAAAACCTTATGTAATAATTCATAGTATTCTTCCGTGTCTGGCATCGTATGATTCAGACGAAAAATATGTTGTTTCAATACTTTCGCTTTATCTAACTCTTCAGCTGTTTGATGTAAGCAGTCAATTCTTAATTCTTCCATATTTACTTAATTATCTGTTTCGCCCAGTCTTTAGCCTGTCCTGTTCCGTTATTCAACAATTTACCCTCTCCCCATTTTATCTGAGGATAAAGTTTCTTGAGATACTTTATGCTATTAATTATCGAACTACTTCCCGAAGTAGCAAATGGAATGATGGTCTTACCAGAGAAATCATATTTCTCAATAAATGTATTAATCGGACGCGGACATAAATTCCACCATATAGGATAACCCAGAAATACAATATCATAATCTTTCACATTAAGAACATCTCCACTCAATACAGGACGCGATTGTTCATCTGACATTTCTCTAGAACTTCGACTATTCTTATCCTTCCAATTAAGATCGGCTGAGGTATAAGGATCAGCAGGAGTTATTTTATAGGGTTTTCCACCTGTCACTTCAAAATGGCATTTGCAACCTTTTCAGTTGTTCCCGTACATGAGAAATAGGCCACTAAAATTTTTTTGCCTGACTGCACATCACTGTTTACACTTTGTTTCTGTGCTCCTAACGAGAAACTAAAGCTGATAATTCCCAAAAGTGTTAAAACTATACTTTTCATGACTTGTTTTGATTATTGTTTGACTATCTAATATGAAGTAGATTCATACACAGTTTTATAGATTTTAGAAAATTAAATTTTGCATTACCTTAAGTCAACATTTAATAATCTGTTTTTTAACAAGCACAAAAATAAAAGTTTTCTAATAGATATTCTTATACAAAATACTGGTTATCATACCATTTTTACTGAAAATATATAATGACCATTATAGTAAATCCATTTCTTTCGGATATTTTTATACAAGTCCTTCTCTATAATCCGAAAAACTCACACCTAAATTTTATTGAACATATCGACTAAAATGGACAGGTAATAAAACCCAAAACATATCGGAAGCCTGAACAAATGAAAATGATTTATCTCGCAACAGTCATACTATATCAGATATTGTATAGCGATTTATCCAATAGCCAACTCCATATCCACTTACTTGTTTTGATACTTCGATAGATATTTTGACGTGACACACAGACTATCAGCATAGTAGTTTCTTATGCCCTATAAGTTCCGTCTTTCAACATCTTTAAAGAACGATTCATAAGCGAAACTTTTTGTCTAGAGATTTCAATATCACTATAAATGCAGACATGAAAGTCAAAGAAATCAAGAATTACTGCTTGCATGGCGTTTACTTACTGTTGCACAATAAAAGTGATACCCTGCATTATTTATTCGCCATACCCTCAGCTTTTACGTTGTCCCGTGAACTCGAGCTTTGAAAGAATTTCAGTAAAAATAAAAAGAGGCTGTCTCAAATAAACTTTGTACTGCACCCCAAAAGTTAGACACAAAACTTTT
>UMAY01036530.1_pt1 | contig 19418 bp, 8 predicted proteins | sample 1963831 | NCBI WGS metagenome assembly UMAY01 (sample SAMEA4835928, study PRJEB28245) | human gut metagenome | biome: gut microbiome; material: fecal sample | place: Denmark | collected 2008 | reverse complement strand
GTTGTAGATCTGCTGTTTTAACTGTTGATTCTCTCTTTGGGATTGAGCCAGCTCCTGTTTATAATCTTGTAGTTCATTTCTGGTATCTGCAAGTTCTAGTTCTGTTCTTACGAGTTTCTGTTCTGACTTTTCCAAATCCCGTGTTAAATCACGGACCTGCGTTATATTCTCCCCACTTTTCTGAGCTAAAGCATCAATACCAACCTTTATGGCTGTAACATCAACCCCTTGTTTTTCTACGTCTTTCCGAAAACCTTCCATCCGGATTGACTCATCATGAAGATGATCGAGCCTTGTTTGTGCCGCCGAAAGCTGTTTTTCCAGAGCAGCATGTTCTTTCGATAAACCAGTATGTTCTTTCGATAAGCCAGTATGTTCTTTCGATAAGTCTACATGGTCTCTAGAAAGATTCGTTTTTAAATCTGTTAATTGATTTTTGTTTGTAAAATAATTTGTTATTAAAACACTAATTATACCAAATACACCAGCTATTAATCCTGTACTTACTGCTGATATAATAGTTGCCTTCATAATAATTCCTCCTGTGTCAATTAATCTTAACGATTGTAACACAGTTCCGCTCATTTGTGTTAAAAACATCATGATTTTGCTCCTTTTACTTTTAATATGTAAAAAGACTCACATCTGAAGATGTGAGTCTTATCTATTTTTATCGTTCCGGTTCATCCCATGATTGTTGTGGATGCTGTAGGTTGTAGATCTGCTGTTTTAACTGTTGATTCTCTCGTTGGGATTGGGCAAGTTCCCATTCACGGTCACGTAACTTTTTCTCTGTATCTGCTAACGCTTGTTCTGATTTTTCCAAATCCCGTGTTAAGTCTCGGACACGATCTGTATTTTCTCCGTTTTTCTGGACTAATGCATCAATGCCAGCCTTTATTGTTGAAACATCGATCCCCTGTTTTTCTACATCCTTCCGCAAACCTTCCATCCGAATCGACTCATCGTGAAGATGGTCGAGCCTTGTTTGTGCCGCCGAAAGCTGTTTTTCCAGAGCAGCATGTTTATCATTTATTTGTTCTTTCAATCCAGTATGTTCTTTCGATAGTCCAGCATGTTCTGCAGATAGTGTATTATTTTTAACATTAACACTGTTTTTTAATTCAGCATGATAAACATCCATTTTTTTATCTAATTTTTTTAATGTATCTTTTTTTGTTAGTAGATATGTTAATAATATACCACCAATATTAAATAATCCAGCAATAATAGCTGCCTCCATGATAATTCCTCCTGTGTCACTTAATCTTAACGATTGTAACACAGTTCCACTTATTTGTGTTAAAAACATCATGATTTTCTCCTTTCTTCTATTAATATAGAAAAGGACGGTTCATAACCGCCCTTTCCATCGCTCTTATTTTATTGGTTTCTTTCTCTTTTTCATCTGATAAATACCTAATCCGATAAACAATGCCATCGCCAATACGATTGGCAGATAAGATAACCAGTTCTCGAATCCACCGGTAAGTGGTGGAGTTGGAGTTTTTTCATTATCCACGTCATAAGTCAGATCGTAGAAGTAATACAGGTCTTTTGCTTTATCGTATTTTCCTTTTGAGGTATCTGCTTTCATATCTTCAGCTTCTTTTGTAGTCAGTGCCATCGGCACGGTAACATTGATCGGATCTTTCATCAGTGTGTAGCCTGGAAGAGTCTTTGTCTCAGTAAGGACATAATCGCCCGGGTCGAGGTTATCGAACAGAATCTCTCCGTTCTCATCGGTCTCTTTTGTAGCAACCAGTTCGGTCTTCTTATCAGCAAGGATTTTTTCGATCTTAAAGGTGACTCCCTTTAACTTCTTCGTCTTGCTGTTTCCACGTTTGATGACCTTGATACTGGATGAGATCGCTGCGTTTTCAAACGTACCTCCGAATTCCTGATGGTCTTTATCTACCGTAAAGGCGATATATGGTGTGCCATCTTCCTCCTTACCGGCTGTCGCATTTTCAAGGTCAGAGATCTTATTAAACTCATACCGGCTTTCAGAACCCGATTCCGTGATCTTATAGTCTCCCCAGTCGAGGTCGTCAAAGGATACGAACAGAACCAGATATTTTTTTCCATTGATTGTTATGACATTATCCTCATCGGATACCGTATTTTTGGTAAAGGTCACGGTCTGTTTATCCGTATACTCTTTTTCATGAACCGTCTCTCCAGTGATTGTAAAAGTAAAGCTCAGATCGCCATGACGGAGATCTAAAGACTCGACCGGGATCATCTTGGATACGGAAACGGAGCCTAACCGCGGGTTGCTCTTATTGATCAGCGATGTTTCTGTCCGCTCTGTGACGGAATCGGCATCTTTTGTAACAGTAACGTTGGAGGATAGTTCGTAGTCTGGTACATCTTCTTCTTCCCATGTATACTCAATCTTCTGGCTACCCTTATACTTCGGCAGGTTGATCGTTTTTGCTGACCAGTTGTTCTCCTCAGATAATACGACATTTCCATCTGTGATATCTGTTGTCGTTCCATCACTCTGTTCTAATGTCAGCTTTTCTACCCGCTCCCCGTCAGCTAATAAATGAACCGTTACGGAATCCGGACGGAGGTTATACAGGTTTTCCTCATCATTCCATGACTTGGCAATCTGTGCGGAAGTATACTGTGCATATGTATTCTTCAGGTCGGTATGGATATACGTGTACTGGCTGTCAGATGAAGTGGTTGTCTTGGTATCTGTCAGTTCATAGTCCTTTGGTAAGCCGGACGTATCCTCTTCCCATGTATAAACATACTCTTTGCCGACATCATCGTATTTTGGTAAAGCCTTATCTTCTGGCAAAGTAAAAGTCCAGTTATTTTCTTCATTAAGACACTCTGTTCTTATTGCTACACCATTCTGCAGCAGGTTAACCTTAATTTTCTTTGGTCTCTTCTTCGGTGCATTGTCATTATCCTCCCAATACTTGGTAACGGATGGGATGACTGGTTCATCACTTGGTGTCTCTTCCCAGTTGTAGAATGTCACACAGTTTGTCTCACCGTCTTTAAAGTAACCATCTTCATATTCTCTGGTATCCTTTTTCCAGACCGCATCATCCGGTACGACTTCCTCGTAATAATACTTGCTTAAGTCGATATTATCGTCAAACGCGTAGATCCAATCTTTTTCCTTTGTCAGTGTGATAGTCTTATATAAGTTTGTCTTTTCTTTATCCGTATACATGTGGATCGTTAATGAATCTGGTCGATCCTCTTCTTTAACAAAACCTTGTGTCTTTTCTTCTCCCCAATTCTTCGTGATCGTAGGTGTCTTGATATCCGAGAATGTCAGGGCAAAGGTATACGTATTTTCTGCCAGATTGTAGGTTGCTGAGATGGTATCTGGGTTAGCGGCATTGACTTTTGATACAACCTCGTTGCTGCTTAAGTTTAAGTAATCGATGTTCGGGATATACGCTGTGTTCTTTTCTTCCTGTGGATATAAGGAGTAACCTCTTGGTGGTATCACTTCCACAATCTTGTATAAGTTCTTCGCATCCGGGTTTACCGTATAATATCCGATTGGCAGCTTGTCCATACCGGCACGTCCGCCATCGTCCGTATCTTTGTCGATACTTTTGATAGTCTTGATAAAGTCACCCTCTTTGATGATGGTCTTGCCGTCATAACTCTTTAAGTCCGTTGCTGCATAGACTTTAAACGTAGCAGACAGACCGGAATCTTCGGCATCCGCTGCCCCTTTCTTTGCGGCATCGATCTTTAAGAGGGATAAGGAGATGGATCTCTGTGTATCTTCCACATCCGCCTCTGTCTCCGGGTGTTCGTCCACTTTCGGGTCAAGCTTTAAAGTAGCTGGATCTTTGACATCGATCGTGACTTTTAAGATACCCGGATGTCCTTCCCCGCCATCTTCCGCCTTTGCATAATATGGGCTGCTCTGCTTTAACTGGATCGTAACTTCCAGTTTTCCAGATCTTTTACTCTTGTCATCGGCAAAGGTCGGGTACTCTGGACTGATGGATGCGATGTCATCATCTGTTAAGTCTGTGATGCTCTCACCCTCGCCATCACTGTAACATAACGCATAGTTAAAACTGTCTGCTGTAAGTTTTCTTGCTGCTAATGTTTCCTCATCTTCCGTATCCGGGTCTGTGTAGAGGTAGAATTCCTGTTTTGGTACGGTATAGATCCCTGTCTCTGTCGGCTCGGTATTTGGTACTTTCTGGTCGGTATCCCCAACATAGATCTTCTTTAACACACCGGAGTTAGCAAACATCCCTACCGTAGAGTTTAAGCTGCCTGTCTCCCAGTTTGAAAGGTTTAATGACGTTAACTTTGTGCAGTAAGAAAACATCTTGTCTGCATGAATCATGTTTGACGTATCGACATGATGAAAGATGACACTCCGCAGCTTCTGGCACTTGTAGAACATGGAAGAAGAGATCTTGTTGAACTTCACTTCCTGTTTTGTTGTCTGCGTGGAAACGTAGAACGTACCCTCATCCTCCGGGTCTTGCCATAACACGACCGTACTCTTGCTGTCGGCTGGGGTCGGGTTGGCTTTTGTCCCTACCCTGTCTGCGGAGACATCATAGACCGCTTTGGCACTTGCTGGTGCTTTTTCATAAGTAAAGATCACTTTCTGGGCGTTGACGATATAAGGATTTAATTGCTCACCTGTACAAAGGAAATAATCCCCGTGGCTTGGCTGTTCTTTAAAGTTCTCATCGTCCGGCTGCCAGGAACCTATATCAAGGTCCTTTGCCCCGGCATTCCATGTGAGAACGACTTCGTGTGTCTCCGTATCGACATCAAAACCGTCCGGTGCTTTTGTCTCTTTGATATAGTAATGCCCCATGAAGAAGTTCTTCGTGTAGCTTGTCTTTTTGTTTGTAAAATCGGCATAGCCCTTGCTGTCTGTTGTGACCTCATCGATCTTTTCATCTTTTTTCCAGATCACATTTCCGGCATCATCCATGATGTTCTCCCCGGCATATAATGCATAGACGGCTCCAGCTACTCCGGTATCTTTGTAAGTAAACTCTTCTGTACCGGAAGCATAGCCTGTCATAACATTTCCTGTCTTATTGATACGGATACGTCCGTAGATCGGAGAATCATTAAATCTGCTGTAGGCACTGTCCGCGTTGCTCTTGTTGGCACGGAAAACGATTTCTCCATCCGTTTCTGCCACATGGTCTGCATCGATCGTGATGACCTTTTCCTGATAAGGGAAATCCGGGTCAGAGGAATCCTTGCCGGTATCTTCCTCACTTAAGAGATACCCAGCCGGTGCTTTTGTTTCTTTGATCTTGTAAGTACCAAAGGAAAGCCCTTTTACCGTCACTCTTCCAATCTCGGTCCCGTCTTTTCCGTCTCCTGTGTAGTATTTTCCAAGTTCTTTCCAGTTATCTCCCTCTTTTTGATACAGGGTAAATTCGGCATCTTTTAATAAAACGCCAGTATGGGTGGAATGTTTTTCGATGGATAATGAGATCGGAAGTTCCTTATCCGTATATCTTCCATCCTCATCCCCCAGTGTAAGGATATGTTTTTCCTGTTCCTTTGTAAGGGTGTTTCCTTTTACGAACGCAGTCATTTCTTTTTTACTGAAAACACAGTCATCTTCCCTTACCACAAAGACGGCATCCTCATTGTTCTCTTCGTTTAACCTTTCGTGGAACTTCGAGCCATCTGTCTGTTTCAAACTGTAGACACCCGGCAGCAGCCATGGGATCGATACCTTTCCCTCTTTGTCTGCTTCACAGATGACCTCTTTTTTATCCGGGTCTTTTAAGTAAGTGCCATCGTTCTTTAAGACCTTAAACTGTGCCCCGGCTTCCGGTTCCACTGTCTTTTCGTCTTTTGTCTTAAACTTCTTAAAAGTGGCGATACCGTAATTGATCTCCTGGTAGTTGTTCTTTTCGCCAGACCACTGCGTGGAGCCTTCATTATCCTTCCGCTTTAAGTCAGCTGAAAAGATCGGTCCGCTCAGGTAGTAGCCTGTGGTACCAGAGGTCTGCACGATCACAAAACCGTCCTCTCCGATCGCGGAATGCATCCGTCCATCCTTATCTTCTACACAGTCGATATCCACGGAAGCTTTTCCTGCCTCATCGGTCTGCATGGTCGCAAGGACAGCATCCGCATACTTCTGTACAAAAGCATTCCGTTCTTCCTGTGTCCAGTCCTCCCCGTTTTCTCTTAAGTCGGCAAGGTCAGCCTTACTGATGGAAGAGACGTTCATGACAGCAAATCCGGCATCCGGTTCCACGGTCCGTCCCTCTTCATCGTATTCTTCCCTGTCCTGATCAAAAGCAACTTTATATTTGTCAAGATAGATCCGGTCACCCTGATAGGTATTGTCTACGGTATATTCGAACGTAGTCGCTGTCCCATCCTCGTTTCCGAGATCTTCTTCTGTTACCGTAAATGGCTTATCTTCCATGAACTTGTAGGAAGCGGTTCCTTCTATCTGCTTTAAAACATAACTTCCTGCCGCTTTAATCGCTGCACTCTTTGCGTAGCCATTTTCATTCGTTGTAAATGGCTTCCCGATCATGTTTCCATCCGTATCATAGATCGCAAACTTCGCTCCTTTTTCCGGATGGTATGTCTTTGTGCCGCTTAACTCTGTCTTGCTCATCACTTTATGAATGGTTACGGAGCAAGGGAGCAGTTCATCCACGGTCTCTCCACTGTCAGATGTCTTGCCAAGCACAATGTTCCTGCCAGAATAGATATCATTTTTATTCGCGTCCGTATCATCTTCAATGTGAAGGGAGAACGGACCAACTTTAGTCATGTTTTTTGGGAGTCCTTTGCTTGTCAGTGTCAAGGTATAATAGCCATATGGGACATCTTCCCATGAAGCTGTACCATCTTGTGCAGTTGTCTTTGCCACACCATCCGTATATGGAGTATCTTCTGAAAATTTAGAAACAGCTTTTAAGGTGAATTCGATTCCCTTTTCCGGTTTGATCCCCGTCTCGTTCACAAGATCATTGACATATTTTGTGATAGTCACGGTTCCTTTTTTTGCTTCCTCGTTGGAAGTAAGGGAAGTGATCGTCTTTCCACTTTCTTCTTTTGCCAGCAGGGTATCACTGGTCCCATTATCATATAAGATAAATTTATGTGCCTCTGGATCTTTTTCAAATCCGTTTGGAGCCCATGTCTCTTTGACCCAGTATGTACCGGCTGTTAATCTTCCACTGTTTCCTTTATAGACCGTCTTTCCATTCTCTGTCTGTTTGGAGATATTGATGGAAGAGACTTCGGTTCCTTTGTCACAACTGGATTTATTATAGACGGTATAAACAGCACCTTCCAGAGAAAGGTCTGTGGAATAGGATTCCTTACAGGTCTTATACAGGCTGATCGAGCCATACTTTGGTGTATCCGAGAAGGTATAACTGATCGATACTGTGTTTCCCGTCTCTTTTTTAGTCACGGATTTTACTTTTCCATTCACTTTGATGATATGATTCGGTACGCTGACCTCTTCGATCTTCCAGTTTGCGGAAAAATTCGCTTTAGCTTTTGCCGCTTCATCCGCTGCATTTTTGGCTGCCTCTTTTTTCGCCGCTGCCTGCGCTAATGATTTATCCGGATAGTTTCCATCGTTTTTACATTTTTCTTTCTGTTTTTCCGTAAGCTTATCCCAGTTTGTCACATATTTCTTTTCCGCACTTCTTTGTGCAGAAAATGTCCTCGTGACCTTACTGGATGCCTTTCCATTACTGCCAGTAGTCAGGTTTACGGTAAGGGCTTTTCCATCTACATCTTTTGTTGTCGCTTTGAATTTTGCACCACTTACGGCTTTTTTTGTAGTAGAATCGGTCTTGGTCACTTCCACAGATACTTCTTTGGATACTTTTCCTGTTTCTTTTGCTGTCACCGTATCATACTCTGGTTTCGTCTTTACCCAACGGAAATAAGGCTGATGCGTGATCGTGTTGCCATCTTTACACTTGGTGTTCCTATATACAACAACATAGCCTTCTACTTTGCGCTTTTTAACTTTATTATAAAGTGGTAATATCTTTTTTTGATAATTCCATCCCTTACTAGCAGCTAACTGTGTCAAAGCGGTTTTTACATTTTTCCCCATACTCTCAGCCCAGACATAAGTCTGGATAAAATAGGACTCCCGCTCTGTTGCATTAGATGGTTTAACATCTTCATAGAACCAGCACAACCCTTTTGCAATCGCAGTAGTATTATGGATAAATTCGGCATCATTGGACTTCGTAGATTTCCAGTTAGAAGCAAAAACTACTTTTTTTGTATAAGTATCGCCCGGATGTCCACGCCCAACCGCATAGCCGCAAATAACACGTTTGTTACCATCATCCGCATCATCCATTACGAATTTACGAAAAGGGGTCGTTGATTTATGTCCTACTTCATCAATCGCTACTGCTCCCATATCCGTGTTAGAATGCAGTTTATGTCCTGTTTCTTTGTAATCTTTGATCGTGTCTGCTGCCTGTACCTGCAGCGTACCTTTTGAAAATACCCCCGTATTTGCAAAATCTCCAAAAACAAAAGCAAAAATAAAAACAAAGATAAATAGTCTCTGTAACCATTTTTTCACTATCAAATTTTTTCACTCCTTCCTATTTTATATACAGTCGGTAATCTTATTTTTCTCTTTTGCAAAAAACTAGGGTATTTTTTGCGATAATCGATAAAAACGCATTTTGTTTTCTCCCCTTTCTGTTCTTTTTATAATCCTTACATTTTCTAATATGTTTTTTTTGGTAGCTCAGCCGTTATGTTTTTTGTGAAAAATTCTGAACAAAAAAAGACCCATACCCTTTCAGGTATGAGCCTCTTAAGGAACCTATTTGATTCCCTTACTTCACTAAGCCTTCTTTTAAAATTCTTTCTTTTAAACCATAAACTTTCTTAGGAACCTTAACTACCAGTTTCTTATGAAGTCCCTTAAAAGCCTTTTTGTTTAAATTCTTTTTTGTAAACTTTACAGACTTGATCGTGATCTTCTTTAAGTTCGGACATTTGAAAAATGCTTTATTAGCAATCTTCTTTACATTTGCACCAACAACAACAGATTTTACTTTCTTGTTGTTCTTTACAGCCTTTGCTGCAATAGATGTTACTTTGTAAGTAATGCCTTTACTTTTTACAGTAGCAGGAATGGAGATTTTCTTCGCATTTTTCTTTGCTGCGATAAAACTTACTTCTTTTCCTGCTTTTGTTACCTTGTAAGTCTGACCTGCTACAACAAATTTTGTGCCAACTTTAGCTGCTTTTTTTGCAGGCTTTGTAGGATTTACCACTGTAGTGTTATCCTTCTTGTCTGTAGATGGTTTTGTATCATCTTTCTTATCTGTAGAAGGTTTTGTGTCATCCTTTTTACCTTCTGTAGTGGTGTCTGCCGGTTTAGATGGCTTGCTTTCTTCCGGAAGTTTTGCAATCTCTTCTGTCTTTGTTTCACCACAAGTTAAACAGGTAAATGTCTTTACGCCTGTAGATGTTGTCGTAGGAGCTGTTGTCACTTCTCCATCATTCCACTTATGTCCAGTTGCTTTTTCTGTGATTTCTTCTTTTGTCTCATCACAGGTAGAACAGGTATATACCGTTTTTCCATCTTTTGTACAGGTTGCTGGTGTTACTTTTGTTTTCTCCCAGCTGTGTCCCAGAGGCTGTGTCACCCTTTCTTCTCTCTCTCCACATTCCCTGCAGACATAAAAATCTTTTCCAGATTCTGTACAAGTTGGTAACTGGCAGGCATTGCTGTCTTCTTCCCAGTCATGCCCATGCGCTTTTTCATCTACTTCACCTTTTTCCAATAAAGTGCCGCAGGCAGTACAATAGGTATCACCTGTATAACCATCCTCTGTGCAGGTTGCTTCATGGTCATTATAAATACCGATATCATCTTCATCATGAGGGCAGGTCGCTGGTTCTGCAGTCAGTGCCTGTTTTTCTTCTGCACCACATCTTTCACAGACTAAATAAAAATTTCCATTTCTAGTTGTTGCATTGCTAAATTCATGTCCAAGAGGCTTAATTGTTGCGTCTTTCTCAACAATACTACCGCAATCAGGACAATACATATCTCCTTTTCCTTCTGTTGTACATGTAGGCTTAACCGTATAACGCCAGTATCCAAACTCGTGGTCACAATCTGCCGGATCAATCTGTGCTGCAAATGTAGGAACTGCCATAGTCATTGCCATAATACCTGCCATAATACTTGCTAAAATTTTCTTTTTTGCCATTTTTTTCTCCTTTTTTCTTTGTATACCATTTACTTAGTTCTTTCTATTCAACAGGGATGCGGATTTCTCTCCGTCACTGTTGATAATTTTGGTTCCTCCTTCACGATATTTATATCATCATTGAACTACTCAAGAATTTTTATAAGAACTTTTTAGCCCCAAAAAGAAGATTCCCTTTTCAGAGAACCTTCCTTTTCCTATTTTAGAAGCGAGAAATATCCCGGATTATTTGCCGTATCTATATGTGCCATCCTTGAGTCAACGCTATTTTTATTATAGACTGTTCCATTATTGCCTAAGATAGATATTGCCTTATAGAACATATCAGAATCTAGGAATGGTCTTTGGATGAATCCTGTACCCGTCTTTTTCCACTGTGCATATAAAGTTGCCGAGATCAAACGATTGTCGTAAGTCGCTCCATTTTTATACGAAATCGTGTCTGTGTACTTATCAAAAGACCATCCACGGAATTCGTATCCTATTCTCGTAAATGTATTCACAGGAAGTGCATAAGACTGATTTCCTTTATGAGTGACACTATTTAGCTTTCCGGTGCCGCCATTTGCATCAAAGCTTAAGGTAAAATCGTCTACATTGTATAAAGCATACAACGTGACGGTGCCACCGTCTTTTATAGCACTATATGCCTGTCCAGGTGTGTATGATGTTCCTGTTCCATCCGGTTTTGTATTCCAACAGGTAAATTCATAATTATTCTTTTCCGGGCTGACACTATTTATATATAGTCCGTGATCACCATACTGCATACGATCTGGATAATCTGTCTTTGTTTTTTCTTCTAATGTCCAAAGCTGTGCAACGGTATGGTTTGGCGTATACTGTTCTATCCAGGTATTATCTTCTGCTCTGCCATTTACGACATCTAAACATTTGTTTGTCTGCTTATTGTAAATGCTAACCTTACCATTTCCTTCATCGGATAAATACCAGAGATAGTCTGCTTTATCATTTTGCTGATTCCAAAGATTTATTGCTTTATTCGATTGATCTACATTAGGATCACCATCAAGATTCAATGCCAAACCATTATGAACGCTGATGATATAATAATACTGTGTATTTTTATATCGTTCAAAGAGCCACTGTGTTTGTGTAGCAGCATCATTTTTCCCAGAATAGATAACCGTTGCTGGATTTGATCTAGGCTCGTAGTCCCTTCCATATACATGCATGTACATATTCGTTCCACAATCCGATTTCATATAATATACACCGTTCGGGATTATCTTGCATCCATTCAGACTTGTTTGATTTTTCAAACTTGAAGGAAACGAACCGCCCTGTAGATTATAAACGAAGTTATGCTTATAAGCTGTCCAATGGGCGTACAGTGTCGTATCTGCAGTGATCTTATTTGTCGATGATGCTTTTGTTCCCCCAGTTTTTGCCGTATACCAACCGTCGAACTTGTACCCTTTCCTAGTCAGATTATCTAATGTGCCATACTCTTTACCAGTTATCAGCGTCCTTGCAGCAGGAGTTGAAGGACCTCCATTTGCGTCAAACTTTAAAGTATACTCTTTCGACCAAGATGCCGTTACTGTTTGGTCACCGTTACAAAGAGTTACGGATGTAACCGCTTTCTTGCTTGAATTGTACCATCCATTGAAATGATAGCCCGATCTTGAGACTTCAGGTAATGAAGTTACACTTTCACCACAATATTTTTTAAACTCTAAATTATTACCATTCTTAGAACCACCATTTGTTTTGGTAAATGTGCCAGAATCAGGGTTACAAGTCAAAGTATACTGGTTCCTTTTTACAGATGTAGAAAGCGTGGTATGAAACCATGCTAAAACATCTGTTAGACCCTTAACTTTTCCTTTAAGCATGGATGTATTGATGAGATTTAAACGAACTGGTATAGTGATTGTACGATCCGAAGTATTATGTCCAGCGTATTTGCTAAAATTATAAGAAATATCATATGGAGCTTCTTTTTGCCCCTTTGGAACTGTTACCCCGGTACCAGAAACAAAACTAATGTTACCATATGGCGTTTGACCCTTAGAATTTTTGCTTATATTTTGACCATTCAAATAATAATGCGCTTTTAATTTGAATGAAATGTGAAATAAGATAGTATTATAATGACCGTTAGAGTCTTTTACCGTATTTTTAGTCCCTGCATCCGATACTTTTAAGTCTGTGACAACACTACCGTTTGGAGATGGATTTGTTATATCAGATACTACTTCAACAGGTCTTGATTTGCTAGTAAAGAGGGTTTTATGATCACCTGATTCTGTAAGTTCTGTTTTTGCTCCTTTATACTTTACATAAACAGACAGATTAGCATCACCCACCTTTATATAACAATAACCACCGGGATTATAAGTTGTTTTTGCCGCCAGCGCAACATTATAAAACAAAATCCCGCAAAAAGCGATGATCAATAAAAAAGCAATCCCCATTGGCAGCCATCTTTTCCATTTCGGAGCCGCCCTGCTTTCCTGTTTATTTCCATTTTTTAACCTTGTCATGATATCATCTTCTCCTTTCCTGTTACAGAACATCTTATATCCTTTTTTCTGACAGGAGATGCCCGTTTTTTTGATGATCTGTTTTTCTCTGTTTTGCTCTGAATCAAATTTTTCTCCTTTCTGACTTTTAGAAAAAATAAAAGTCTTTCTATAGGTTAGTATGAAAGATTAGGAAAATTCAATGAACATATACCCAACCCTTCTTTGCATTAATATGTTTTTTCTTGCAAAACAAAAAGCCCCGGCTTTTGCCAAGGCTTTACAACAAGAGAAACTTACCAGATTTAGGTTTTCTCCACTCATGGTTCCGGCAGGACCATATACCGACAAATTTTCAAAATAAGGAGTTGTGTGTTCTCTTGTTGACTATCTGTTCCTTATTTTCGAAACGAAGATATAAGCAATGCAACACAATATAAAAATAAATGCCACTACTTTTATGGTATTTTCCCTTTTGATATCTGGTGTAGATGGTTCATAGGTTATCGTTTCATCTTTTGTTGTAACCACGGTTTTCTTAGTTGTTTTCTTTGAATCTTTTTCTTTATTTTTTGAAGTGCATCTCTCACAAAATACTAAATAACGATATTTTCCATGGGATCGGTATGGGTGACAGGTAAGAAGAGTGATCATATCCTTTCCTGGCTGAATCTTTACCTCGTCACTGTCATTTGGATATACAATCTTGATACGTTTTACGATATAGGTAAGCTTTTCCCATTGATTTTTGATGTAAACTTTATCACCGATCTGTAGTTTTTCGATTTCCCGGAAATAAGGTGCACCCTGGTATCCCCTGTGTCCGGCGATTACGGAATTTGTGTTGTTCCCACCAATCGGCAAAGAGGTATTGCCTAAGACTGTTGCGCCTTTTGCCATGTTCTTTTTGGTCGCCCGCACATAGAGCGGCAGCTGTACATCCATCGCTGGGATCTTTATATATCCACACCGTTCTTCTTTAAACCCATTAAGAGGGATAGGGAACCATGTATAGGAAAAAGCATCCTTAAAATCCTTTTGTCCGTTTTTATAAATATCTTCGTTATATTTCTTAATCGACTGGTAAAACGAATCGGATTCCTTTTTCTTCTTTTGTTCTTTATTTTGTTTATAAGCATTGTCTACTTCTTTTTGGTAGGAGATTGCCTCCATATGTATCTTTTCTGACCTTACTGCGGGATAGAGGCTCATCCCTATCCCAAGTACGATCAGACATACACTAAAAAGAAACCGAAAAACTTTTTTCAGCATGAAAAGCCTCCTATCGTTTTTGTAATTTCTTTCTGATGAAAGAAATAATGAACAGGACAATGCTTGTGATGCCAATCCCTAACAGGATTGCTTTCTGGTAAGTCCGCATCCATTGGGAACGTCCTGCTTTTTTCTTTGCACGTTCTTTTTCGTAAGCTTTTGGTGAGTATTTTGTCCGTTTTCCCCTGACTAAGAGGCGATGGGTATTTTGTCCATATGGGGTACATGTGACTAATGTAACAAGGTCTTGTCCATCTACGACACTTAATTTACTTGTATCTTCTGGCAGGACTACATCAATCCGGCAGACCTCATATGCTAATATCTTATCTAAGACACGGATATAGAACTGATCCCCTTTTTGCAGTTCTGTAAGGTCAGTAAAGAGTTTTGCTTTGTTCAAACCTGTATGTCCCGTAAAAACAGCATGGGTATCTTTTCCACCAACTGGCAGGGATGTCCTTTCTAAGTGTCCGACTCCTTTTTCAAGGACACTGTTTGATGTTCCATGGTATACCGGCAGATCTACATTAATTGATGGAATCTCCAGCGAACACATAACACCGGTATTGTCCAGATTTAAGAGCTGGTAGTATTCTTTTTCGCTTATTCCGCCATTGGTCTCTTCGGAGAAAGGGTCTGTGAGGACAACATGGGAAGAAGCTAGTTTTTCATTATATTCTCTTGCTTTTTCCAGCATTTCTTCCTTTTCTTTTTTATCTGTATGTTTTACTTCGTTCTCATAGGTACTGATTGTAGATTTTGCTGCATGTTCGTTGAGATAATTTGCGATCCAGGGGTAAACGAGCAATGCGACTCCTATAAGGATAATAAGTACCTGTATTATCTTTTTTTTCATTTTTCAAATCCTTCCACGTACAAATACGTGGGCTTTTCTTCTTATATTTTTTAAACGTAAAAACCGGGAAAGGGGATACCATCCCCTGTCCCCGGTCAGAAACGAAAGAATTATTTATTTTTATTAGCAGGCTGTTTCTTCTTTCTTTTTGTTTCTTGTCATGGAGTAAACGCCTCCTCCTAAAAGTCCTGCTCCTAAGATTACTAATCCAACAAGACCGGTTCCACCAGTAAGAGGCATATTAAAGCCCTTGTTGTTTTCAATCGCCATCTTTACTTCAGCGTTTGGAGATGTGGTATCTCCTGTAGAAGAAGTAAGGAGTGTGCAAGGTTTGCTGTCTACGGTTGCGGTTGCAGCCTGGATGTCACCAACATACATATCTGTCTTACCAATTGTTCTACCGTTTGCTGTCTCACTTGTTGGTCCTGCCACTGCTTTAGACCCGATGTCTGTTGTCGCTGCGTTAACCAGCTGTCCGTCTTCATTCTTGATACCTGTGCCATAATTAGCGATGATATTATCAGCTGCAGCGTCATCTAAACCTGTCGTACCAGCTACGGAAGCCTTGATATCACGTTTTGTTTCTTCAATATTAATAACCATCTGATCTTTTAATAAGGTATAACCGTCGTCTGTTGCAACCTCAGTCAGCTGATATTTATCACCCTCTAAACCTTTGATATAGAGTTTTCCTGAAGCAGCCGGAGTAAAGGTTGTTGCCTGCGCCTTGTCCATTGTCTTTCCTGTCACATAGTAAAGCCCATCTTCTGCTTTTTTAGCGATAACATAATATGCATCAGTGGAGTTATACAGTTTGAACTGTACTTTTGTTGCATCTCCCTTGTTATCAGAGAAAGTCTTTGTCAGGTCGATACCATAGGAGTATACATAGTTTCTATCCTGTAAGGAGTTACTGTACTTATTGTTTGTACGGCTCCATACGAGGGAGATATCATTTGCATTACCGCTGTCACCTAATGTAACGGATGCATCAGAATTTACAGTTGCTGTATAATACAGTACCATGTAGTAATCAGAGTAGCCAGCTTTTGTAGCCCCCTTATCACCTACGGCTTCGTATGGATTGGAAGCACCTTTTACATTTGTACCATTGATCTGGTTAAGTCCTGCCTCTGTCAAAGTGATTGTTGCTTTATTGGCTGTCACTTTTTCAGTCCCGTCTTCACCAGATACGGTAACTGTTGCATAAGCAGCTTCATGTTTTCCACCATCAAGGTTCCAGATCTCTTTCGCATTCTTTGTATTGTTAGCTTTTGCATCAGCAGCATTATCATAAAAAGCAATCTTGAAATCCTTGTTATAGTTAATACCAGTAGATAATGCATCTGTAAATGTATACTGGCTTAAATAAGTAGCTTTTGATGTGATATGTGGTAATTTAGATACAACACGGTAATCAAGAAGGTCACCTTCGGATGCAGTTGTTGTATCATCATATTTAAAGTCGTTGCTGTAACCCTTACCGTCCTTGCCGGCTTCTGTATTGTTTGCGCTAGTATATCCGCCTCGGTTTGCAACATAAGCTGCATCTGTAGTATCTGCTTTGTTTTCTGCAGCAGTATCTGCGTTATAAACGATCAGGGATTTGGAGTCAAATGCACCAGAATAATTTGTATCCTTGCTGGAAGTAACTACGCCGTTTCTGTCTTTTGCATCACTGGAATAAGCGTTTCTGACAGCTTTATCGATCGTGGGGTTTCCTGTTTGGTTCTTCGGATAAGATACGAAATCATACAGCCATTTTTCACCACCGATACTGTCTGCCACACCGTCTGCTGCATGGTCTGTGTTTGTATTGGTATCTGCTGCAGTATTTGTGAAAGGCAGGCTGATGAACCATGGGTTAACTGTAGATGTAACCTGTTCCGGCACCTTTGTTTCTACCATCAGATATAATCCTAATGGAAGTCCGCTCTTTGTAGCAAGTCCATTCGCATCTGTCTCGATCACACCAGTATCTGCTGTCTGTACATCATCACTGTCTTTATTCTGGTCTTTATATTCAATGAGGTAAGATTCTAATGCATTCTTTGCAGCAACATCATCTGCTTTAATGATCGCAGCTAATGCATCTTCAATCTGTGTGCTTGTGTAATGTAATACACCTGCATTTGTACAAGGTGCAGAAACTCCATCCCCTGTCATCACTGTGGCATCTGCTTCATTTAATTTTAAGATCTGCGCTAATGCAGTTGGAATCTCATAAACAACTTTAATGTTGCTGCCTGTTCCATCTGTCTTGCTGTACTGTTCGATGTTACCGACACGTAAATATGTAAACTGTACACCCTGGATCGCATAATCAGCCAGTGCATTCTCTACGCGGTTATCTGATTCACCGGTTGCTTTATATTGCCCTTCGGTATAATCTCCAGCTGCTTCTGCCGATGTGATATCATATTTATGGACAGTGATGCTTCCTGTTTTGGAGGTATCAATGATATCGGCATTTGCCAGGTCTTTTGTAGTTGCTGTATTGTTTGTGGTATCTTTGGATGATGCAGCGGCTACAGGTACGGCAGAGAGAACGGCAGTATAAGTAGGGGCACATACGGATGCTAACATTGCGGTAGCCATGGATAAAGCTGCGGCTTTTTCTGTAAATTTCTTGAACTTCATTAATTTTTTCTCCTTTTTTATTTACACTTTTTGTTATAAATTAATTAGTTTATCTGGTTTTCGGGGTCTATCTCTCACCCTCATCGTATCTACGTCCTTTCTTTTGTTTAACTCAACTAGCGAGAAGTCTCCCGCCTCTGCAGGCGGAGAGATGAATCGCCATTTATGCCATCAGCCAGTTACCATTGGGATGTAACCGCTTCAGTTTTGATAATGGCCATTGTTTATATGTTTTTCCGGGCTGTGATATATAACAGCCATTTTTATCAATTAAGTAGGCACTTGTTCCAGTAAAACTACAGATGAACAGCTTCTTTCCATCAGCAAGTACACTATCCCATAACTTAAATCCATTCACCTGTGTTGTATTTTTCTTATTACGGACTGCCTTCGTATTTGGGTTCTTCCTTCCTTTCCTTGGGATTGCTTCATGCAGGGAGCGTTTGGACTTCCGTATCTGTTTGTAATGCATAGTCTGACAGATATTCTTGACAGTAGAAGCCTCTTTCCCAAACAGCGAGATAGCCACCGCATCATTCGCATGGCTTTTCGGAAGACGTAACTGCTTTCGGTCAGCTGCCGTTATATTCCCATAGGTAAATGCGGCCTGTGGATATCTGGCAAATAAACGCTTTCTCAGGATGTTCATAAAAGTAGCATCCCTTAATCCACGGGCAACCTTTTTATTGTTTTCCATCCAGGAATACAGGATCCCGCCGGGTTGATGTGCTTTTGTTGTATGGCAGTGGTCGCATACACTGATGATGTATTTGGGATTATCTGTTGCCCCTCGGCTGCGGAACAGGATATGATGAGCAACCAGCTTTACTGTTGTCCCATCTGCCTTACGGGTAGTCCCCGCTTTTGCCTTACAGCAGGCGCATTGATAGTTATCCCTTGCGAAAATATATGCTCTCAGGTTTTCTGCATCATACATCGGTCCACGCTGGTACATCTCTCCATGTATCGTTGGGTCATTCATCCGGGCCATATCAAACCGACCGGCCTCGATCACCAGATTTCTTGTGATAGGATCCGGAAGGTATTTCAGGTACCGGTCAATGATACGGAAATGATGGTCACACTTCGACTGCAGTGACGGCGGCAGCCATCCTTTTAGTCTTGGTGACTGTGTGGTTGTTTTTACTTTTCTCCAATGCTGTCCTCTGCGGTTTGCTTTTTCAAAATACATGCGTTTCGTATGATGTCTCCATTTCGGCTTACGATACCGTACTTTACGGTATCTACGCCCACGCCGCATTACTGTTCTTGTCGCTAACAGGGAACGTTTCTCCATAGACGAACGAAGCGCATGTTCATCCTTAAGAATCACTCTGTCTCCACAGGTAATCCCAACACCAATATGCTGTGAACCAGTATCAATACCAATGCATCCTTCCTGTGTTGCACATCCGGTCTTATACAATAGCTGAATGGTAAACGGATGCCTGCATACAACAGAAGCTGTTTTCTTTTTCAGTAACAGACGGGCTTTTCTTGGATTGGTAGGCATCAAAGCCCTTCCATTGCGCCCGATCACAAGTACACTCATAAGAGTCTCCTTTCTGTTCTTACATAATACAGGGAACGAAACCGTCCCTGCCGCATGTCTGCGTAAGGTCCCTTCGCCAATGTCATGAGGCTTGATCCTTCGGGTCTGTATGGCTTCCCACGCCATGATCAGTTGCCCGGATACCAGTCCCTGCTAGGGTTCACAGGGCGGTATCATGACACTCATAACGTAGTTCATCTGGCAGTATCTGCCTCCGGCATCCCGGCACAGACTTACTAAAATCACTGAGGCTAGTCAAATGGCTCTTGCAAGCCCCCGCTTCAAGATCTCTTTAGAGATCTAAGCGGTGGGTAATTGACTACATATAATCAACAAGTGATCTTCCTATGCTGTTAATATGTATTTTTTGATTTCACTTCGTA
>UMAY01017195.1_pt1 | contig 20510 bp, 8 predicted proteins | sample 1963831 | NCBI WGS metagenome assembly UMAY01 (sample SAMEA4835928, study PRJEB28245) | human gut metagenome | biome: gut microbiome; material: fecal sample | place: Denmark | collected 2008 | reverse complement strand
GGATTTTCCACTGCCGGCTTTGTTGTAGGATTTTCAGGAGTCTTTGTTCCTAATTTGTAATCACCGTACAGGTGGTCATGGGCTCCATCAGTAGTAACTCCCTTATTCTTGTCCGGTTTCTCATCTTCTGTGTCTCTTAATATTTTCTGATATACCCTTACATAATCTACCTTCATAAGCCCTGATGTAAAACTATCATCAGGAACGTAACCGCTGTCAAAAGTTCCTCCTGCAGCCAGATTTAAAATCAGATAAAATCTCTGGTCAAAAGGTGCATAGGCATTTCCTCTGTCTGAGCCTGAATACCATTCCCCGTATGTGCATTTAAAATAGCACTTACCGTCACAGTATATCTTTATTATTTCTGCATCCCACACAACGCTGTATACATGCCAGTCTGCAATTCCTGTTTTTTTCTTTCCATCCTGCACCATATTAAATACATCTGATGTGTTTATATTGTTAGGCCACTGTGCGCCATAGTGAAGAGTACCAAAAACCATATCCGGTGTTCTTCCACGTCCCTCAAATACATCTATTTCTCCTGAAAGAGGCCATGAGCCATATCTTGAGTCATTTGGAAGCATCCACATTGCCGGCCATACACCTGTTCCTGTAGGCATTTTTGCCCTGAAATCCACTCTTCCGTATTTAACGGAAAATTTATTTTGAGTTGTTATTTTTCCTGATGAATATTTTGCAGTTGCCTTCTTTGTGGAATCATTTTTCTGTGAAAATTCCTTTGACTGCTTTTTCATAATAATATTCAAATTGCCATCTGAAACAGATACATTATCTTTTGTATAATACTCTAACTCCTGATTTCCCCATCCGGCAGTGTTAATATCATTTACATCTAACAGAAAACCTTCCTGATAGTTCCACTTAGTTGTGTCAAGTTTATTTCCCGTAAACTCATCATTCCAAATCATTTTCCAGCCTGATGGTGTATAAGGATTTGAACTGTCTTCTACTGTTATATCTGCCATGTCTGATGGAAGCTTATCTTTATATGATGAATTTCCTTTTATTGTATATGTTACGGAATTTCCACTCATATCTCCGCCTTTCTTTCCATCTTTTGGGTAGCTTATTCTAATCTCTGTATCCCTCTTAACAGGCTGGAACCATAATCCATATATGTTATCAACAAAATATCCCCATTGCTGGCTTATGGAACTGTTATTAAATCCATTTCCCTGATAAACCCATCCGCTTGTGGCTACATCCGTAAGAGGAATCCATACATTATTTACCTTAACTTCATATTTAAACAGTTCCAAATCCTTTTTAATTGCACTGGTTCCTCCAATTTTAGGAAGTGGTATTCCTACAGATGCTGTTTCTACGGAACCTGCATCATAAGATGTTTTTCCATCGTAAGATGTAAGATTATAATTACTTCTTGCAGGCTCAGTATATGTAACATTTACGTCCTGATAAATACTGCTGTTACCTACTTTTTGGAAACGAAGGGTAAATGACCAGCCTATATTTTTAAACCAGTAACCTCCGTCACCCTCTGAATAATAACCAAAATTCTGATCCCATAAAAATCCTGATGAAGCATTGCTTAAAAATTTAACAAATCCCTTTCCATCATGATTATCTACCAAAATGTTAATATCATCCTGAACCTGTTCATATTTAATGTTTTTATCACCATTAAAAGTCCAAAGTCCCCAATGGGTTGCTGAACCTCCTGTTGAATCAGCTGTTATATTTGCCTCTGTTGTTGTAATACTTGTAAGCTTAAGCTTATCAAGTTTGTTTAATACAAGGTTATAAATTAAGTCAACATCATTTGTTTTTCCATGAAATTTAAGTTCAGTGGTTTCAGTTAATTTCATCCAGCATACCCAGCCACCCCAGCTTTGGTACTCCCATGCCCAGGTGTCATTCCATTTGAAATACTCAACATCTTCTATTTTTTTCCACTGTCCCTTTGTACCTTCCTGCTGTCTTACATATACCTGCAAATCCTTTTCCACGTCGGCAATTGACAGTTCGCTGCTTTCCTTGCCGTTAAATTTAGGCATAACAAATCCGTAACTTGCCTCTCCTACTGCCGAATGGGTAATCGTAGGGCCATTTTCTCCCGGATAATAGCTCATGGATGTAATTGCGGTAGTTGCTCCTAACACTTCTCCCGGCTGATTCCATCCGGGAACATTTGCCATTCCTAAAGTCAGCGCACAGGTTAATGCAACTGCCATAATTTTTTTTAAAAGCTTACTGAAATGTTTTTTCTTCCTTTCCATAATTTCCTCCTTTTCTTCCGCTCCTTGACTTTAATGTCATTTACAATACCCATTATACCAGTATCATTTTTTTATTACTATGTTTCATTTTTTATTTTAGGCGCAAAAAAAAAAGTTCCCTGACTATAGCTTATTTGCCATAATCAGAGAACTGCTTTACTTACTTATTTATTTAGGTCTTACTACAATACTTCCCCAGTTGTAATCTACCGGTTTGTATTCAGGGTCAACCACCTTTAATATGTTATTGTACAAATATTCGTGAGCTCTGTTGGTGCTCATCTTGCAATTATCATACAATAATTTTGATACTCTATATATTGAAAAATATGAAACACTACTGTATACATAACTTCCATCTGAAAGTTTTGCATATCCTCTTATTCGGTATTCCTGAGTATATGCCGCCTTGGTGCTTCCATTATCCTTCATTGTCATTACATAGTTGGTTGCCGTATCTGATGCAGAGAACTTTTTGTTAATAATACCTTTTTCCGTAGACTTAAAAGCCGCAACATATTTACTGGTGCTTCCAACTACCATATCTTTATTTTTAACTTCTCCGTTGTCTACAGCATAAATATTACCATACTCTACTACTTTCCTGCCATCGATTTCAGGTTCTACAGAGGAAACCGTTCTTAAGCCCCAGTTAGTCTGACTTATCTGGAATCCCTCAATATTTATCTTATCTGAAATAACAACATCTTCCTTTCCCTCAACACTTTTTACATCAAAGGCAATATTGTCAACATTTGCCACATGTTTATGTGAGCCATCATTCTTAAATACAATATATACATCATGAAGACCACTTATGGATTTTTCAAGCTGCTGACTTACAGTAGTATATGTACTCCAATTATCTCCTGTAACCGGAAGATTAATAGTTGCTACAGGTTCTCCTACCTTGCTGTCTATATACACCTGTGCATATCCGCCTGCATCACTCTTTTGTCCCGAATAGTTAAAGCTTACCTGAGATGCCAAACCGTTAAAGTACACACTGTCATATCTTACCCATGTATTATTTTTCACTCCACCAATGTTTTTGCCATCATTAACTATATGGTCGGACTTTGCATCAAACTCTTCTGCTTCTACTTTGCTTGCATCATGTATTTTAATTGTCTTCTTCTCAATGTCCACAATTCTACCCAATGACTGATAAGCTTTTAGAATTTCATCATCTGATGCTTCTCCATTATCATACACACTGCATGCCTCTTTTAAATTATTTTCAAGACGTTTTGCAATAGGCAGATATTCACCTGTAGTGTCTATTGATTTTGCTACATCAATGGCATTTTTTAAATCACTCTTTAATATTCCGTTATCCTTATATCCCAGCATCTCAACTTCTGACAAATAAGCATCTGTTCCTGTAAGAACAACTTTATATCTTGAGTATTTGCCCACTTTGTCTGCACTTATTCCAAATGGTCTTGTATACTTGCCCCAAACATTAAAGAACAAGCTGCCACTGTCATGGTAGTCTCCCAGTAAAACCCAGTTACCATCTTCATTATCGCCATACACCTGTGCCCTATCCGGTGTTCTTCCTGATTTTGATGATGTCAGAGTCAACATTCTTACAGCTTTTTTATCGGTAAACTTAAACATAAGTGTAGTTGTATTATCAACCTTTGTCTCTGTATCTGAATTATCATCAAATAAGTTATCCAATGTAGTCACTCCTGTACTTGAAGACTTATCGGCATCCTTTGAATAGTCCGTATATACTTGCGGCTTATTGTCACCTGTAGTTATGGATGTAAGGCTATCCTGTTCAAGTCCGCGCTCTTTATTAGGTGTTGAGGACATATTAAATTCAATTGTTCCACCTTTAATTAAATCCTCGTATTTTATAAATGTTTTATCATACTTTTCTCCATTAACGTACATACTGTCTACATACACATTTTCCCTACTATTGTTATTTGCCTTAATTACCAGTTTTTTATTTCCTTCCAAATTAACAGTTACTTCTTCAAACTGTGGTGAACCGATAGCAAATTCATCATTTCCCATTGACAATGGATAAAAGCCGATGGAAGACAATACATACCATGCTGACATTTCACCATTATCTTCATCACCAATATAACCCTGCCCAAAGGTACTTCCTGCATAACATCTTGCAAGAATGTCTCTTACATACTTCTGTGTCTCCCACGGACGGGATGAGTACAGATACATATATGGAATATGATGGGCCGGCTGATTGCTGTGTCCATACTGACCCAGTTTTACTTCTCTTGCTTCCCTCTGTTCATGAATACCGCCAACACCATCCATGGCGCCATATCCAATATATCCTCCATCAGTTGTAAAGATTGTATCAAGCTTGTCTGCCAACTGGTCGCGACCGCCATATAAGTTTGCAAGTCCAAGTCCATCCTGTGGTACAGAAACTGCCATGTTAAATGCATTGGTTTCTGTATAATCTGCCCCCCACCAGAATGGATTAAATCCCGTATTATTGTCACTGTTTCCTAAATTCAAAGAACCGTCAGCTTTTCTTCCTCTCAACCATTTTGACGTGGCATCAAAACCAGAATTGTCAAATAAGAGGGAATAGTTCTTTGCTCTGTTTAGATAGTAGTAATATTCAGACATATAGTTTGCTTTCTTTGTTGCATCGTTCGTCTGATTTGCCAATTTCTTTGCCATCTGAGCAATTCCATAATCGTTAATATATCCTTCCATGGACCATGAGAAATTTTCATTTTCATCAGCAGGTACATATCCGATAAAGTTCGAAATATTTAATTTCTTTCTTCCTCCATTTGTAAGGTTATCGGATACAGTAGCTGCATTTCTCAATGCGGACTTGTATGCATTTTCATAATCAAATGATATGCCCTTCACCATTGCATCGGCAAAAATAGCATCACTGCTTGTTCCCACCATACTGTTGGTTCCACCCGGCGCAATCCACCTTGGAACCCATCCTTGATCTTTATAATGCTGTACCAAACCGTTTAACAACTCTGTTGCTTTGGACGGTGTAAACAGTCCATACCCTGACCATGCAGTACGATATGTATCCCAGAAACCATTATTAATATAAATCTTTCCCTCCACAGGAGCTGCATTATCATCTTTGTAAGGACTCTTGTATTTCCAAACCGGATTACTGTTTGACCCTGTATTTTCTGACATAAGATTTGGATAACAATACATACGGTAAATACAAGAATAAAGTGTAACTAACTGTTCATAATTTGCGCCTTTAACATCTGTGATAATTCCAAGCTGATTATCCCATTTAGACTGTGCCTTGTTATAAACCGTTTCAAAACTGTCTCCCCCAATTTCAAGTTTCAAATTCTTCTTTGCCTGATCATAGCTGATGTATGATGTGGCAAGTTTCATTGTAACTGTATTGGAATTAAAGGATGCAATACTTTTCCTGTCATTTATTTTAGTTCCCTTAGGAGTCTCACTAAATTCTCCGTAAATGTACATACGCTTCGAACCATTCCCTGTATGGTCAGAATATGTTTTAAATGTATTTCCGCTATATTCGGTCTTACTTCCACCATTGGCACAATCAAAGATAACACTCTTGTTTGCCGTGTTATTATAAGTAAACCGTACCACTGCACCATGAGATGTCGGTGTCAGCTCTATCTGTGAATTTGCTGCATCGCCTCCATTGCCATCAAAAGAAACTTTATAATAATGCGCTTTTGCTACCTCATTATCATGACTAAAGTTTGCTTTTAACGTTCCCAATCCATAATCGTCATTTGTATTATAATCTTTGCTGGTATTTACCATAAATTGCCAGGTTCCTCTATCACCAACCCATATAGACGGTTCATGGCTTATTCTCATACAACGAAATTCATCTGTTTTCTGATATTCATAAGCCGAATTACTGCTTGCGTTGGTTGCAGGAATCCAAAAGTTGAATCCGTTTGGCACTGTTACTGCCGGAATTGTCAACCCTCTGGAGAAGTTTCCTGTATTGTTCGTTCCTCTTAGAATATTTACATAATCTGATAAATGAGAATATACCGGATAATCCTGATTATATATTTCAATGTCATCAAAATATGTCTGGAATTTTGCTAAAGCCCCCGCATTATGAGCTTTCATATCGTACACAACCAAAATCTTTTCAATGACTTTTCCCCTTGCCACATCACCAATTTTGCTGTAAATTTCATTCCACTGTTGTGCCACCAGTGTACGACTATCTCCCTGAGACTGTGCATCCACCTTATTTCCATTTTGATCAATTGCACCTAACTCACTTAAATAAGTTCCATCCTTAAACTTTAAATCCACAGCCATATGCATCTGTGTATATTCATAGTCATATTCGTCTCCATTAGACATGGAAGGAAAAATTACATATCTTAAATTTGTATTATCACTTACTGTAAGATTCAAGTTGTCATAAATAACATTATAAGAATATGCATGACCAGTTCCTACATGAGCTCCCTTGCATACAAGAGAGTGGCTTCCTGTCCAACCCACATTGGATTTTTGATTCCATGCATCGCTCGGTCCGGAAGTAATCTCACTATTCATTTTGCTAATAGAAGCACCAACTTCCTGACACTTGCCTGTTGCAAGAATAAACTCTGAAAATTGTGTCATGGAACCACCATTTTTATTTGCTGTAATCCGCAATCTATACTGGCTATATGCTGTGCTGTTATCCAATTCAAAATAATTTTGTTTATATCTGCCATTAAACACCTGATTTGTTTTATTGTCGATGGTTACCCAGCTTTCATTATCCGAATTTCTACCCTGAAGACTCCAATTCTTAGGGTCTCTTCCGGAAGCATCATTCGCAGAAGTTATCGCATACGATTTTATAACCTGTTGACTCTTTAGTTTTACAATAACTTCCGACGGCTTTGCCTCAGTTAAATATTTTGTTCCAGAGTCTCCGTCAAACAAATTTTTCAAAACTTCATTATCATTTTTCGCGGCACTTCCCGAGTAACTCTCGATTTCACCGGATAAATTTCCATTTATCTGATACCTTAGTTCATTTGTTGCAATATTGGCGGTGCCCTTCTTATCATCTACTGTAGAAGTTTTAAATCCATCTGCTGATTCAAAGGATGTAGACCACAAAACGTCCTTATTATAATCCGAATCAATCACTTTTGCTTCTACTGATGTCTCTCTGTATGACATGCCTACCGGAAAAGCCATACTCAAAACTAAGGCAAATGAAACAACTTTTTTCAAATGCTTTTTCATCATATTTCCTCCTCCCTTTCCTTTTACATTTACCAGGCGTTTGCGAAACGCCAAAATCACTGGCATTGCATATGCCACTATCCTTTTCATATAGTTCTCCTTTCTAGGCGTTTGCGAAACGCCAAAAGCCGCATAAATACGGCATTTTTTTGTTGCTAAAATCAAAAATCTCCTCACGGTTTGTGATATAATAGAGTTGACTAAAAACCATAAATCACGCCCCGAAAGGAGACATTACTATGATACCACAAAAACAACTCACTTTGGCAGATATTTTTGAAGATTGTAAAGAAATTTATGATTCTGACAAACCTCAGTTTCTTACTCTGCTTGAAAATTACATTGACCTTGATGAACATATCAGAAACTTAAAATCTTTCATAGCCTAGGACTTACCATAAAATGCCATATCACTTATGCCGTATAATCATTAAAATACATTTTAATTTTACTTAAATTGTTGTTTCCAATAAATACTTTCTAAAATTCAGATACTAATAACAAAAAAAGGCTACTGCATTTCTTCTTTAATGCAATAGCCTATACTTATAATTGCTTTTTATTCCTTTCCATCCCAACAGAAAGTACATAATTTACTTTTATCAATTCCTACTGAATCAAGCATATCATCTAATCTGTTAAATCTAAGAGATGTAAAATTCAATTCTTTTCTGATTTCTTCAACCATATTTTCGTATTTCTCAGATTCAGGATCAGCGTACTCCTGCAATACTTCTTCCGTTACCTTTCCATTTTCTAATCTTTCTATTACACGCCTTGTAATTAAGTCCATATCAGAACGGGAACGGGAAAAGTTAAGGTATTTACATCCATATAATAATGGAGGACATGCCGGTCTTATGTGTACCTCCTTAGCACCACTTTGATATAAAAACTCCGTTGTTTCCCTTAGCTGTGTTCCACGTACTATTGAATCATCTATTAGCAAAAGACTCTTATCTTTAATTAAATCCTCTACTGCCAAAAGTTTCATTTTAGCTATCATATCCCTCTTGCTTTGCATTGTAGGCATAAAAGAACGGGGCCATGTAGGTGTATACTTAATAAACGGTCTTGAAAAAGGTATTCCTGATTCATTGGCATACCCTACAGCATGGGCTATTCCTGAATCCGGAACTCCTGCAACAATATCAGGGTGAACATTATCACGCTTTGCCATTTTTTCACCACAGTTATAACGCATTTTTTCAACACTGATTCCTTCATATGAACTTGCAGGATATCCATAATAAACCCATAAAAATGTACATATCTTCATGTCATTATCAGGCTTATATAATGTAACACAATTCTTTGGAGTCATAACAACAATTTCTCCCGGTGTTAATTCCTTATAATCTGAATATCCAAGATTCTTATAAGAAAAGTTTTCAAAAGCAGCACAAAAAGCATCTTCTTTTCTTCCTATGGCAATAGGTGTACGTCCCATTTTATCCCTTGCAGCATATATACCTGCCTCATTCATTAAAAGAAGTGACAGGGAACCGTCAATTTTTTCTAAGGCATAATTAATTCCATCAATTAAATTATCTTTCTGGTCAATAAGTGTGGCTACAAGTTCTGTGGCATTAATGTCCCCTCCGCTCATTTCCTGAAAATGAGTATGCCCGTTTTTAAATAAATCCTTTATAAGTTCGTCAACATTGTTAATCTTGCTAACTGTTGTAAGAGCATAAGTTCCATGAATAGAACGTATTATTAATGGCTGTGACTCATAATCAGAAATACAACCTATTCCATATGTACCCTTCATTTTCTGTACATCTTTATCAAACTTTGTTCTAAAAGGAGAATTTTCTATATTATGAATTGCACGGTCAAATCCGTCTTCTCCTAATACAGCCATTCCTCCACGCCTTGTTCCTAAATGTGAATGGTAATCAATACCATAAAATAAATCAAATACGCAATCTTCTTTAGATGCTACACCAAAAAAACCACCCATTTTTTCTCTCCTCAAATATGTATTTTTACAAAATCTCCTCTATATCTTACCTTGTTTTGCCACTAATTTCAATGAATATCCGTTTTTTGATAAAAAAGCTGCTGCCAAAACGTACATAAACCGCCTTAGCAACAGCTTCCTTTTTAATAATCCCTATTATTTATTGTACCTTATAAAAGTGTTTGTTTTATTTACATTCCTTTTAACTAAAGATTTAAGTTTCTTTATTTTTGAACCCTTTACGTATCCGATTACCCCATTACTAAATACCACCTGATAGTAACCATTAATTTTCTGACTGTTAAGTACAAGTCTTGTATTTCTTGAAACAATACCTAACTTTCTTCCGGTTCCTCTGGCATTTGAATAAATTGCCGTTTTGCATGAAACTCTTGCAGTTCTAAATAATGTTACATTCGGTGTACTACTTACCTTCTTCTTTGTAATTTTTTTAGAAGGTGTAGCTATACCGTACTTAAATCCACTATCAAGACTTACACTGTTTACTGCAACATATCCTGTTCCAAGTGCATTAGTACCGTACTTTATCTTATAATAATTTCCAACCTTGTTTACTACCAACACTCTCGTTCCCTTTGGAGCCTCAGTATTAAACCCTGTTCCTACTCCCGTATAAATACCGGTAGTTGATGATACTACTGCATTAGATTTATTTCCTTTATAACTGCTGCCTGTTGAAGTTAAAACCGTAACATATGCACTTCTAAGATATGCATATCCTGATTTGTATTTTATTTTATACCATTCTCCAACTTTTCCTACAATTGTAACCGATACTCCGGCGTTATACTGTCCTAACTGAACTCCCTGTAAACTTGGAGATTTTCTGATATACAAGCCATTAACATTTGTAACACCGTACTTAATCTTGGTCTTTCCCTTCTTTACAGTAAGTTTGCATTTTGCTCCATATCCATCTGTTGTAAGTGCTGTTATTGTAGCCTTTCCTTTTTTATGACATGTTACAATACCAAATTCATCAACAGATGCAACTGCTACATTTGAACTGGTCCAATATATAGCCTTATTATAAGCATTTGACGGTTTCACTGTTGCTGAAAGCTTAAACATATTACCCACTTTCTTTGTGAGTTTTGATTTTGAAATCTCAATACCTGTTGTTCTCTGCTTAACCACAACCTTAACCCTGTCACTTACATTTCCAAAATGTGTATCATTGGCGGTTACAGTTATGTAACATGTTCCTCCACTAACAGCAACTATTTTCTTTGATGCTGTATCGTAATATGCTACATCTTTGTTAGTTGACGTCCATGTTACTGCCTTTTGTGTAGTGTAATCAGGATTAAATGTATAACTTATATTTTTCCTTTCTCCACTGTAACATGTGATACCATGTCTGCTAAGTTTAATGCTCTTTGGAGCAGCTATTACATTTATAAATATCTCTGCTCTCTTTCCATTATATGCTGTAGCATAAACCCATGTAGAGCCAAGTTTCTTTGCATAAACTTTTCCATAACTATCCACTGATAATATGCTACTGTCCTTTACACTCCAATTAATATTTGTATCTGATGGTACAGTTGTTCCTCCATTAAATACCGGTGAAAGGTTTACATCTTCATATATGTACAAGTTCATAGAAGATTTTTCAAATTCAATGGTCTTAACCGGTGTTTTAACGTATACCAAAGCTTCAGCCTTATACTCATCTCCATCAACTAATTTCATAGTTGCAGTTACAGTTATAAGTCCTGCTGATGCGTCAGGAGATACCGTAGCATATCCCTTTGAATCAAGGCTTATATCACTACTGTCAGCTGACCATGTAACCTTACCTTCAACAGCATTTTCCGGTAGAAGATCTGCATCAAATTTAATCTGTTCACCAGGATATACGATACTTCTTTCCGGTGTAATGTTAAGAGAATATTCATCTCCACCGACTATGATTTTAATCATACCTACTGCCGGTGTACCATTTCCATCCATACCATATCCGTCGCTTGTGCACTTTGCATAGATATAAGTTGTTCCTTTGCCCTTTGTAGTCACAATTCCATTTGCGTCTACTGTAGCAATACCGTCATCCTCTGCACTCCATAAAACCTTTTTGTCATATGCATTTACAGGAGTAATAACAGCTTTTAACTGAACTTTATCACCTATTTTCTTTGAGTAAATTGTATCCGGTGAGTCTGTACTTACAGTTCTTATTTCAACTGATTTTACACTTGCTTTTACCAATACTTTTACTTTTCTTACTATAGTTGCCTGATTTCCATTTTTATCTGTATATTTTGCAGTTACAACCACATTTGTCTTTCCACCTGAAATAGCTTTAATCTCACCACTTGCATCCACTGTGGCAATGCTATCATCCTCTGATGAATACTCAACCTTTTCATAATCTGCATCTGCGGGTACCGGAGTTATCTCAATATCATCGCTTTCTCCTTCCCACAGGGAAATACTGTCTTTAGAAAGAATGATATTTTCTAACTGCTGTAATACTTCTATGGTAATCTTAGCACGTTTGTTATTATAGCTTTGAGCATAAATAACTGTCATTCCTGCTTTTTTAGCTTTTATTATTCCTGCTTTATCCACAGAAACAACCTCTTCATTGGCACTAGTCCATGTAATGTCCGTATTATAAGGTTCAGACGTTCCTCCATTCCATAATACTAATGAAGATAAATCAAAAGAATCTCCTGTATATAGAATCTTATTATTTTCCGTAAAGGTTATGCTATCTACATCCTTTAATGATTTCACTGATAATTCAGCTGTTTTAGAAAATGATGTTCCATCAGCTGTAACTTTTGCCTTTACTATAAAATTACCGTTTACGAGCGGTGTAAAGGTTATGCTGTCACCATTTTCAGCAAGCATATATGTTGAAGTATCAGCTGTTTGGCCGTCTAATTCTACTTCATATGTTACATTTGCATACTCAGGAGCAATTTTAACCGCCACATCTACTGCTGTTCCTTCCACAACTTCTGCCTTATTAAATCCAAATGCTACAGTAGGTTTAACTAAAACATTAACGGAAAATGTAACAAAATATCCGTCCTTTGTAGTAGCAGTTATAACAGCCTTTCCTCCGCTTACAGGGGTTACCATACCATTTACTACTGTTGCCACTTTTTCATTATCAGATGACCATTTTACATTTTCCGAATTAACCTCCGGTGCACTTAAAACCCCATCCTGAACTAATGAAATACTTGGAATAAGATCCTTGGGTTCCTGTCCCAATACCATATCAAAACTCTTTTCAGCATTTGTGGTATACACTATTCTGATAGGTTCCGGTACTGTTGTATCAATGACATGGAATGTAAACGTAATCTTCTCATTTCCTGCTTTTGCAGTAACATAAGCAATTCCAACATTCTTAAATGTAACAAATCCTGAGTTATTTACATCTAATATTGTATTGTTTGATGTTTCATATGTAATTACTTCGTTGGAATTTTTAAGGCTAATTACTGATGATAAGTCAATTCCAAAACCTGCTATGGCATTAACATCCTTCATGTCAACAGTATATTCCGTTACACTGGCAGAAAGCTCAGGTTTTCCTATTACAGTTACCGGGAAAGACACAGAATATCCGTCTGCTGTGTAAGCTATAACAACAGCAATTCCCGGATTTTTTCCTAATACATATCCATCTACAACCTGTACAATGCTTTCATCACTTGAACGCCATGCTAAATCTTTATTTACATCACCATTATTATTTTTAAATGAAATATACTTCTTTAAGTTCTCACTGTAATATTCACCGCTTACAACTTCAATTGATGAAACCGGCTGATTTAATTCAATTTCCAAAGATGAAACTTTAACATTAACAGTAAATGTTACATACTGACCATTTGGAATAGTTGCTGTAATTATTGCTGTTCCTTCTCCGTTGGCAGTAATAATTCCATTAGTAACACCTGCCACCTTTGTATTATTGCTTTCCCATGATACATCAGAAATACTGTACTCTGTTACGCTAACTTCAGCTTTTACTGTTGCTCCAACTTCACTTAAAGAAAAGCTGTCAGCTCCATTTATGCTAATTGTTCCACTGTCTTTTTTTGTAGTATCTGTTACATGGAAAATTATAGTTGTATTTGCACTTCCTGCAGTGTTGCTTACACTTGCCTTAACTGTATAATATCCCACTTCACTAAAGCTTATTATATCATTTGTAATTTGTGCTTTAGGACTGGAAATATCATAATCAATAACCGGCTCGGAAGATGTAAGAATTGACTTTAAATTAAATGAATCAGTTTCACTTAAGTTAATCTCTACTTCTTTTGCACTTGAAGTTATAGTTGGCTTAGGTGTCTGCTTTTCTACTTTAACTACTTTATAAATAATACTTGCACTTACATTACCTGTAGGAAGTGTAGCTGTAAGAGTATATATGCCCGGTTCATGGAATGTAATGCTATTTTCACCAAGCTCTGCTTTTGTTGCATCATTTGGTGTTAATGTATATACTACCGTATCATTGGTGTTTGATGTATTTGCCTTAAATGTAACTATAGGATTTGGATTATCCTCAGTTATTTCAACTGTCTGTTCTAATCCTCCCACTAAGCTTATTTCCGGCTTTGCAACTGTTATATCCACATCTTTAGTATACATATGTGAATTTCCATAAGTATCCTGAAACTCTGATTTAACCGTAATAACTGCTTTTCCCGGAGCAACTGCTGCAACTGTCCCGTTATTATCTACTGTTGCAACATCATCCCTACTGCTTGAATAACTTCTGACAACTGTTGCTGTATCCATTTCATCACAAATTTCGACAGGTGAAATCTTTAATGACTCTCCTACTAAAAGTTCTCCACTAGAAGGAGTAACATTTAATGTACCCGCAGGCTTCTTAACAGTTACTGCAATACTCTGAGTTCCATTCAAAGTAACAACACTACTTGAACTTCCGCCTGCTACCTCATATTCTGCAGCAACCTTTACAACAGCTGTTCCTTCCTTCTTTAATATGTATGCGCCATCACTATCCACACTTATAATATCACTATCCGTAGATGTGTATGATACACTTACAATATGTGTTATTACTGTGGCTCCATATTTCACTACAGGCTTAATTGTTCCCTGCTCACCTGAAGTTCCGTTAATCTGGTAGCTATTTAATTCGATATCAATACCCAAATCATCTGCAGCTACGCTAAATGAACCTGTAGGAAGCATTGTCACAACCATGACAACTGCCAAAACCATTGAAATTATGCCTGACACAATTTTCTTTGTTCCTTTTTTCATATATAACTCCTTTCATCTTTTTCAGCATTCCGGTGCTTTTAACGCTCCACGTTATTTATATGCACAGTTAGCTAATGTTATTAACAATTATTGTTTATTTCAATACAAATATCAACGAATCTGACTCAAGCGGTTAATTTCTTACTTAAGTGGTTTGTTATGTTTTTTACCTTTTATGGTTTATGTGTTATAATAATTCATGGTTTTCAACCTATTTCATACAAAAAAGGAGAAAAATTTGAGAGCGGCATTTGTAGACAATAACAGACAGGATATGGACACCTTAATTTCAATGATTACAAAGTATTCCAATAACTCTTTTAACATTACTTCCTATGACATATATTTAAATGGTGAAAGCTTTTTATCGGAATTTTCCACTAACAAATATGATATTGTTTTTCTTGATATATTTATGGACAAGCTTACCGGTGTGGATGTGGCTTTCGAGCTTAGAAAAACAGACAAAAATGTTCAAATTGTATTTTGCACCACCAGTAATGAATTTGCCACTGAAAGTTATCAGGTTGATGCTTTTTATTATCTTGTCAAACCCTTCAGTGACAGCAATATACAAAACCTTATACATAAATTAAGCTCCTTTGATTTTGAATTGTCACAGTTTATAACCCTTCCCGGAGGTATTAAAATATATCCAAGAAATATTATATATACTGAATACGAAAACCATAAAATTATTATCTATCAAAAGGATGGTAATAACCCGTGCTTTCGCATGTCACAGCATCAATGGGAAGAAATGATATGTAACTACTCTTATATAGTTAATTGTTTCAAGGGTGTTATTGTAAATCTTTATGAAGTTGAATCTAAAACCGACAATTCCTTTTCTATGTCAAATGGTGAGACTCTTCCCATAAGCCGTAGAAATATTAAGGATATAAACACCATATACTCTGATTTTCTATTTCAAAAATTAAGAAAGGATATGTTAAAATAATGTCACAGGGCTTTTCTACTGAAGAATTAATAGTTTATTCATTATTAAATTTTTTACCCTATGTTACCGTAGCGTTGTATCCATTTAGGGATTCCTTTAGATTTTCCCAAAAAAATACAGCCCTGCTTATTGTTTTAGCGTCATTTATTCAGATAATTTTAGGACTATGTGCAGGATATGGCTCAGATAATGCCATTTCTTTGATTTCTTTAGTGAGTACCTTTCTTTACATATTTTTCTATTTTCTTTGTGTAAAGGCAAAATTTGGCAAGTCCTTATTTGTTCTTTTAATGCTTTCAAATATTTCAAATTTCATAGTTTCCCTTTCAAAATGTATAGAGGGACTACTATTTCCAGATATGGCTTCTGACATTTACAGGTGGACTTTCTGTGTAACCACATTATTTACCCAATTAGTGGTTTTATCGGCAGTATCCCTTTTTATAAACAGGATTTTAAGACCAGTACTTTTACTTAGAAATCAGGATTACATATGGCATTATTTATGGCTTGTTCCATCCACCTTTTATTTAATCTGGTATTACAATATATACTTTAATTCTACTTTATCAAGTTTACAGTTGGCTCTTAACCCTAAAAATAATATAATTTCTTTTTTAATTAATTTAGGTGCCTTTTTGATTTATTACATAATTGCCCGTATGCTATCTGAAAATAATAAAAATATGCAACTTGAAAATGCTAATCACAGTTTAAAAATGGAACAGCTTCAATTTGTTAATCTTCAAAATAAAATCAGTGAAACCAGAAGAGCAAGACACGATTTAAGACATTACTCAACGGTTATAAGAAGTTATATAGAGCAGGATGATTACCCTCATTTAAAGGAATATCTTGAATCTTTCTTAAATGTTTTGCCTGATGATACTCCTATGAGCTTCTGTGAAAATACAGTAATTAATGTTTTAATATCTCATTTTTATGGCATTGCCAAGGACAATAACATTGATTTTGAAGCAGATGTAAACATTCCCGCTTCCATACCTGTGGAGGATGTTGACCTTACTGTTGTTGTGGGAAATCTCATAGAAAACGCAGTGTATGCGTGCATTTCCAAACCTGACATGCCTAAAAATATAATAATAAAGGGAAAAGTTCAAAATAATGTTCTTCTATTTACAATAGATAATACATATAGTAATGCAATTAGAAAAGATAAAAGTGGCTCCTACTACTCCACTAAACATGAAGGGGTTGGTATCGGTCTTGAATCAGTTGCCGGAATTATCGAGAGATATAACGGAGTATTAAAAATAGAGCAGCACAACAACGTATTCTACATTTCTGTTATGCTGCAACTTCTATAATTCTTTTTAAACATATGTAACCTAAATTCATTTATCTTCAAGCAAACGTTTTTTCTGTTCATAAACCCTTTGCAGTTCCATCTCAAAATCCTGCCTGTTTTTCTGCATCATTGTTTGTAGCATAAGACCTGCAAAAAATGACTGAACAGCTGTCACTACCATAAAACCACAAACAATTAATGTTGGAAACTTAGGAACCAGTCCTGTTTCTAAATATATTTTCATAACAGGTACAAAATTAATTAATGCAATGATACCTAATAATATTGCAATTGCACCAAAAAATCCCATGGGTTTGTACGTTCTATATAATTTTACAATTGTTTTCAACACTTTCATTCCGTCTGAATATGTATTTAATTTAGATTCGCTGCCCTCAGGCCTGTCACGATAATCTATAATTACATTTTCAACATACATATTTTTTTCAACGGCATGTATACTCATCTCCGTTTCAATCTCAAATCCCTTTGATAAAACGGGAAATGTTTTTACGAACTCAAAACTAAAGGCTCGAAGTCCTGTCATTATATCCTTAATATCATTTTTAAATAATACATTTATACTTTTTCTAACGAGAGAATTTCCCATGTTGTGAAAAGGTCTCTTATTCTCCTTAAAATATGTAGACGATAAACGATCCCCTACAACCATATCAACATTCTTTTTAAGCACTAAATCCGCCATTTTTCCTGCTGATTCTGCCGGATATGTATCATCTCCATCCGTCATTATGTAACATTGTGCATCTACCTCACGGAACATTCTCCTTATAACATTTCCTTTCCCCTGACGATGTTCATAACGCACTATGGCACCGGCCTCTTCTGCTATTTTATCAGTTCCATCTGTAGAATTATTATCATATACATATACCACAGCCTCCGGGAGTACCCTCTTAAAATCTTTTACCACCTTACTTATTGTACTACTTTCATTATAGCATGGTATTAAAACTGCAATCTTGTCCATAATTTTCCTTCCTCATTAACATCATAATACATAGTGATACGGCAAAAACAGATATTGCCAGTTCACGATATGCAAACCAATAATGAATGTATGAATGGTTTTGAATAAGAACATACCATGCAATAGGATAACACGCCATTATGGCATATGGGATAATATTGTTCACCTTAATATGCCTTGTTTTATATAATGTTATAACAAATATAACAATTAAAATAATCAATGCTATAACCACCCCTATTTGATATGAAGCCTTAAACTCTCTATATAATACATTAACAAAATTGATTTTCTCTTTAGCCGCACTTGAGGATGTTCTCACCTCAATAGTATCAAATGCATTTCGTATTATGTTTTGCCCTGTTATTATGCTTCCAAGAAGCCATTTCAGTGCCCACATTCCGCCGTATCCAACAGCCCAAAAAAACGACTTTTCCACAATATTCATAATATTGCCTTTAACTTTATCCCTCTGATACATACACACCCACAATGTTAATGGTATGCCTAGAGTTATCAATGGGAAAGTAAGTAAATCCATATAACTTGTAATAATTCCTACAAGCATAAAGAAAATATTCCATAAGAATAAATTTCCCTGCCATTTCCTGCTTTTACATAAAATAAATAACATTGCACAAAATGTTATTATAGTCACTGAACCGAACTGCAATGACATCATTGTTGACACAGGGTTCAAAAAAATCCATAAAAAAATTATTGGGAATATAAGTCTTTTATTTATAGTCGAAGATTTTGATACTAATAATGCAAATAAACCTATTTGTAGAAACATTAACAGATATCTGATTGTACCATAATCAAATAGAGCTATTAAAGGTTTTAAAAAAACAAGGTATCCATGCCAATATCTTGAATATTGGACCTCATTATAACCTTTTCCCTTTCCCAGATACTTGTCCACTAATACCTCATCCGGTTTTTTATCACTCCTATAGTATCTCGATACATTAATTGCCCCTTTCCACGCATTCTCTGTTGTGGGATGAGATGCTGTTAAAAGCATTAATGAATCTGTATAATTATCCAGCTGGGAATTTTCCCGGTTCATAGTTCTAAAATATCTTCCCTCTGTTTTGATTATCCCGGCACTTTCAGACATATTGCCTTTCATATAATCTGTTGGAATACCATAAGCCATAACCAACAACATATATCCCACAAGGCAACTTAAAATCAATAATATGGCCACTAGAGCAATCTTCCCTTTTATGTTCAATTCATTCATTCTCTTATTATTCATATCACTTTTTTCCTTGCTTACATACTTCCACACAATATACCACGTTATATGTCAAAATACAACACCACTAATTGGCATAAGCCTGGAAAATCTACGTATTAATTTTCCCTGTGGATTAAAATTTTCTAACATATTATTACCTATTCCGATACAAACCTTGACATTATTTTCAGCAAAATTATACTATATTTTAGTTAATAATATTTTAGGGAGTGATAATATGGTTCAAAATAATATAAAAAAAAATCATATGGATATTTATTGGCATGACTATGCTGACAGTTTGGGAAACATTCCTATTACAAATGCCGGTCTTGTTGAAAAGGCATCAATAATCGGACGTACCGGTCTTATGCTTTTATCCTGTGGAACAGGAGCATGGCGTGTGAGAAGTTCCATGAATACTTTGTCTGAACAGCTGGGAATAACATGCACCGCCAACATTGGTCTTATGTCTATAGACTACACCTGTTTTGATGGTGATAATTGTTTTTCCCAGTCTCTCTGTCTTACAAATACAGGAGTAAATACATCCAAACTTAACCGTTTAGAGCATTTTATAAATGACTTTTCATCAGAAGGTATTAAAATGTCCGGTGAGGAACTTCATGTCCACCTTGATGAGATTGAACATATACATGGTCTTTACTCACCTGTTGCCCTGGGACTTGCTGCGGCACTTGCCTGTGGGGCATTTACGTTTCTTCTTGGTGGTGGGCCCTTTGAAATGATTTGTGCTTTTTTAGGAGCAGGAATGGGAAATTATTTGAGATGTAAGTTATCAGAGCATCACTTTACACTTTTTTTATGTATTGTTTCATCTATAACATTAGCATGCCTTGTATATGCCGGAATACTCAAATTTGCCGAAGTATTTTTTGCCATTTCACCTCAACACGAGGCGGGTTATATATGCTCGATGTTATTTATAATTCCGGGATTTCCTTTTATAACCAGTGGTATTGACTTGTCAAAGTTAGATATGCGTTCAGGCCTTGAGCGACTTGCCTATGCCATTGTTATAATTGTTGTGGCAACAATAACAGCGTGGATAATGGCTCTTATATTAAATCTGAAGCCTCTTGATTTTCCTGAACTTTCCCTTAGTGCAACGGCACTACTGCTTCTAAGATTACTAGCAAGCTTCGGAGGAGTATTTGGTTTTTCAATAATGTTTAACAGTCCTATTCCTTTAGCAGCATCAGCAGCCGTAATAGGTGCCATTGCCAATACA
>UMAY01039278.1_pt1 | contig 21545 bp, 16 predicted proteins | sample 1963831 | NCBI WGS metagenome assembly UMAY01 (sample SAMEA4835928, study PRJEB28245) | human gut metagenome | biome: gut microbiome; material: fecal sample | place: Denmark | collected 2008 | reverse complement strand
TAATTATTTTTGGTTGGATCATTCGAGCAATCTATAGTGGATTAGCAACAATGGGTATCTATAATGTTGGTTTATGTATTATTTTATTTACATTAGTTTCTAAGTTAATTTTATTACCATTAACAATGAAACAGCAGAGATCTATGAAGATCAATCAGCATATGCAACCAGAGATCAATAAGATCACTAAGAAATATCGTAACAAAAGAGACCAGGCATCTATGATGAAACAGAATGAAGAGATGCAGAAAGTTTATGAAAAGTATGGTTCAAGTCCAACTGGTGGATGTTTACCAACATTAATTCAGTTTCCGATCATCATGGCACTGTATTATGTAATTCGTGGTGTTAATACTTATATTCCTCAGATTGCACATGATACACAGTATCATCCAAATCTATTTTTAGGTATGGATTTAAATTCAGCACCAGGATTCAGATTAACTCCATTACTGATCATCCCTGTATTATCATTTATTTTTCAGTTCTTAAGTGCAAAAACATCTATGTCTACAAATCAGATGGATGAAAGTACACCAGGAGCAGGAATGACAAAGAGTATGATGTACACAATGCCGTTAATGTCATTTGTAATGTGTATTTCATTACCAATCGGTATTGGTATTTACTGGACAGCGAGTGCTTTATTCCAGTATATTCAGCAGGTTGCGTTTAATTACCATTATGATCATGCTGATATGGATAAGATTATTGAAAAAAGTCGTGAGAAGGCAGCTAAGAAAAGAAAGAAAAAAGGTCCTTCTCTTTATGAAAAGATGTTGGGAGCACAGGCTGAACAGCAGGGACTGCAAGGTACAGATTCCAGCATTAAGAAGAGTGCAAATCTGAAATCAACAAAGAATATTGATTATTCAGGAAATTCTAAAGGAGGAATTGCTTCTAAAGCGAATGCACTCAACAAAAACAAAGGGGGTAAATAAGGATGTCAGCAAAGAGATTCACTGGAAAAACTGAATCTGATGCAGTTATGAATGCTGCAATGGAGTTAGGAATTCCAAGTACAGACCTCAAGTATACAGTGATCGATCCGGGAAGTAATGGCTTTTTTGGGCTGTTTAAGAAACCAGTCATCATTGAAATTAAAGAAGAAGAAAAGAAAGAGACAGAAGTTAAGCCTCAGACAATAGAAAAAGAGAAACCTAAGAAAAAGGTTGAAAAGAAACCAGCGAAGACGGCAGATGAGAAATCAAATCGTCAGCCTAAGAAGAGTTCTAAAGCAAAAGAAGAGGTTCCTGTAAAGGAAACTAAGAAGAATAAGACACCAGAGAATATTGATCAGATCATTAAAGATACTGAAAAGTATTTGGATGAAGTGTTAAGAGCGATGGGACTTGATCCAAAGTTAAATCTTTACTATAACCGCAGAGATAACGTATTAAACATCAATGTATCTGGAGAGAAGATGGGTGCATTGATCGGTAAGCACGGACAGACACTGGATGCCCTGCAGTATCTTATCAGTCTTTATGTAAATAAAGAGAGCGATTCTTTTGTAAAGATCAAGCTTGATACAGAAAATTACAGAGAAAGAAGACAGCAGACTTTAGAGAAATTAGCAGGAAGCATTGCGTATAAAGTAAAGAAGAATAAAAAACCAATTTACTTAGAACCAATGAATCCAAATGAGCGTAGAATCATCCATTCTGCATTGCAGAGAGATCCGGAAGTGATTACAAAGAGCGAAGGTAAGGATCCTTATCGTAAAGTTGTTGTTATGCTTAAAAAATAAGATTTAGGGCTGCCTTAATTTAGGCAGCCCTTTTTTGAGGTATATTATATGAAGTCAAATACGATTGCAGCAATTGCTACTCCGATGACCAATAGTGGAATTGGAATTATCAGGATCAGCGGAGATCAGGCACTGGATATTATTGAAAAAGTATTTAAACCGAAGAAAATAGATAAGAAGATAAAGGAAGTCAAGACATATACAGCACATTATGGACACGTATATGACGGAGAGACATTGCTTGATGAGTGTATTGTGCTTGTTATGAAAGGTCCACATTCTTATACAGCAGAAGATGTTGTAGAGATTAACTGCCATGGTGGTGTGGTTGTTATGAAGAAAGTTCTGGAAGCAGTATTTAAGGCCGGAGCAGCACCTGCAGAGCCAGGTGAGTTTACAAAGAGAGCATTTTTGAATGGACGAATCGACCTTTCAGAAGCAGAAGCTGTTATGGATCTGATTCAGTCTAAGAATGAATTTGCAATGAGCACATCTTTAAAGCAGTTAGAGGGGGCGCTTGGAAAGAAAATTACAGAGATCCGAAAACAGATTATTCACAGCGTTGCATTTATCGAATCAGCATTGGATGACCCAGAACATTATAGTGTGGATGGATTTTCAGATGAGCTGAGAGAGCAGGTTGAGAAAATTATTAAACAGTTGAATGAATTTCTGGAGAATGCAGATAATGGACGAATTCTCAAAGAAGGAATACAGACTGTTATTGTTGGAAAACCGAATGCAGGAAAATCTTCTGTATTGAATGTTTTGCTGGGAGAGGAACGAGCAATCGTTACAGATATTGCAGGTACAACAAGAGATACGTTGGAAGAATCAATTCAGATCAAAGGAATTCCGCTGAACATCATTGATACAGCAGGAATCAGAGATACAAATGATCTGATTGAAAAGATTGGAGTAGACAAAGCCAAAGAACTGTTAAAGAAAGCTGATCTTGTTCTTTATGTTGTAGATACATCAGATCCTTTAACGAAGGATGATGAAGAAATCATGCAGCTTATTGAAGGTAAGCAAACGATTGTTTTATTAAATAAAGCTGATCTTGAGCAGGTAGTGACAAAGGAAAATCTTAAGGAAAAAGGTTTTGATCAGATTGTTCAGATTTCAGCCAAGGAGCAGACTGGAATTGAAGAATTATATCAATTGATTCAGGATATTTTCTTTGAAGGACATGTTTCGTTTAATGATGAAATATACTTGACGAATATGAGACACAAAACAGAAGTAAGTGAGGCATTAAAGAGCCTTTCTATGGTATTACAGAGTATTGAAGATGGAATGCCAGAAGATTTCTTCTCTATAGATCTTTTAGATGCCTATGAGCATTTAGGATTTATCACAGGAGAATCTGTGGGAGAAGACCTGGTAAATGAGATTTTTGCAGAATTTTGTATGGGTAAATAAAGATGAATAATTTAGAAGAAAAATATGATATCATTGTTGTAGGTGCTGGCCATGCCGGATGTGAAGCCGCACTTGCAGCAGCCAGAATGGGATTTGAAACAATCTGTTTTACAGTAAGCATGGATAGTGTTGCACTGATGCCATGCAATCCGAATATTGGAGGAAGCTCTAAGGGACATCTGGTAAAAGAAATTGATGCACTTGGTGGTGAAATGGGTAAAAATATCGATAAAACCTATTTACAGTCCAAGATGCTAAATAAATCAAAGGGACCGGCAGTACATTCTTTGAGAGCACAGGCAGATAAGAAGATGTATTCTATTTCTATGACACAGGTTATGGGGAATACACCAAATCTTACACTTCGTCAGGGGGAAGTTACAGAAATCCTTGTGGAAGATGGAAAGATTAAAGGAGTTAAGACATATTCAGGTGCGGTTTATTATGCAAAAGCAGTTGTATTGACGACAGGAACTTATCTGAAAGCACGTTGCATTTATGGGGAAGTAAGTAATCACACAGGACCAAACGGGCTGCAGGCAGCCAATTATCTGACAGATTCCTTAAAGAGTCATGGTATTTTCATGAGACGATTTAAAACAGGAACACCTGCCAGAATTGATAAGAATACGATTGATTTTTCTAAGATGGCAGAGCAGTTTGGAGATGAAAGGATCGTACCATTCAGCTTTACAAATAAGGAAGAAGATATCAAGAGAGATCAGATTTCATGCTGGTTAACGTATACAACAGAAGAGACACATGAAATCATCAAAGAAAATCTTCACAGATCACCATTATTTTCTGGAGCAATTGAGGGAACAGGACCTAGATATTGTCCATCTATCGAAGACAAGATCGTGAAGTTTCCAGATAAGAATCGTCATCAGGTATTTATTGAGCCAGAAGGCGAATATACAAATGAGATGTATGTTGGTGGTATGTCAAGTTCATTGCCAGAAGATGTACAGTATAAGATGTATCACAGTGTTCCAGGACTTGAGAATGCCAAGATCGTGAGAAATGCTTACGCAATTGAGTATGATTGTATTGATGCGACACAGTTAAAAGCATCTCTGGAATTTAAAGAGATTGATGGTTTATTTTCTGGTGGACAGTTTAATGGAAGCTCAGGATATGAAGAGGCAGCAGCACAAGGGTTGATGGCAGGTATCAACGCTGCACGTAAATTACAGGAAAAAGATCCTATCATTCTGGATCGTTCACAGGCTTATATTGGAGTTTTGATCGATGATCTGGTTACAAAAGAAACACAAGAACCATATCGTATGATGACATCAAGAGCAGAGTATCGTTTACTACTTCGTCAGGATAATGCGGATCTTCGTCTGACAAAGATTGGATATGAAGCAGGATTGATCAGTCAGGAACGATATGACAAGTTATTAGTAAAAGAACAGCAGATTGAAGATGAGATGAAGCGTCTTGAAGATATTAATGTGGGTGCATCCAAAAATGTTCAGACATTGCTTGAGAAACTTGGCAGTACAACATTAAAATCATCTGCAAAGATGACAGAACTGATTCGTCGTCCAGAGCTTACTTATATGGATTTGGCACCAATCGATCCAGATAGACCAGAGTACGATCTGGATGTTCAGGAACAGGTAAATATTAATATTAAATATGAAGGATATATCAAACGTCAGTTGTCACAGGTAAAACAGTTTAAGAAGATGGAGAAAAAGAGAATTCCAGAAGATATTGATTACGAAGATGTTGGAAGCTTGCGAATTGAAGCAAAACAGAAGTTATCAAAGATCAGACCATCGTCTATCGGACAGGCATCCAGAATTTCAGGGGTGTCACCAGCAGATATTTCTGTATTGCTGATTTATCTGGAACAGATGCACCATAGGAGATAATAGATGGAAAGATTAAGAGAAAAAGCAGCTGCATTTGGAATTGCATTAAGTGATCATCAGTTAGAACAGTTTGAAATGTATTATAAGATGCTTGTAGAGAAGAATAAAGTGATGAACCTGACCGCGATCATAGAAAAAAATGAAGTAATCGATAAACATTTTGCAGATAGCTTGGCATTGGTAAAGAGTGGAGTTGAGTTGAAAGATCAAAAAATTCTGGATCTAGGAACAGGTGCAGGATTCCCAGGGATTCCATTAAAGATAGCGTTTCCAGAATTAGAGATTGTATTACTAGATTCCTTAAACAAACGAATTAAATTTTTAAATGAAGTAATCAACACATTAGGACTTCAAAAAATCACAGCGATTCATGGACGTGCAGAAGATTTTGCAAAACAAAAAGAATATAGAGAAAATTTTGATTATGTAGTATCAAGAGCGGTGGCAAATCTGATAGTTTTATCAGAGTATTGTATTCCTTATGTAAAAGAAGGGGGATATTTTCTTCCATATAAATCAGGGGATATCAAAGAAGAAGCCAAGAATTCAAAAAAAGCGGTGAAAATTCTAGGTGGAAATATTGAAGATATTATATCTTTTGAAATTCCGGATACAGATATGGCGAGAACAATTTTAAAGATTCATAAGACAAAAGCAACACCAAAACGTTTTCCAAGGAAAGCTGGTTTACCATCAAAGGAACCAATTTGTTAAAAGGTTTTACTTTCATTTCTGATGGTTATCGTTTATGATAAAAAGAAAGTGGTAAAAATATGGAGAAGAAGAAAGAAAAAAGTTATTTGATCAGTCAGTTATATGATTATCTGGAAGAACAGATACAGTTATTAAAAACAGACAGACATCAGTTGAACCGCAAGATGTATGAGGTCATGCAGGAAAAGAATGAAAAAGAAGGTACGATTGAAAACCAGCAGAAAATCTATCAGATACGAAAGATATTTTCACCGTTACCATTAGAAATCGAAGAATCAAAGCAAAGTGTTTCAGAAGATGTTATAAAGATTGAAAAAGATATCAAAGAATTTCAGAAGAAGATTCATGATAAAGATCATAGAATCGAAGAATTACTTAGCTATCAAAAGGGATTAGAAGAAGATCTGCTCTTTGATGATATAGTAACTGAAGATGTTAACGAAGATGAAAAGATTCCATTTGTTCCAGCGTTTGATGAATTGATGAAATATATTAAAAAAATATATCCAACAGCACGATTAAATTATCGCGAATCAAAAGAGGAATCTAAAGTTTGTATGACATTTTCATTTTTGAAAGGATTTCATGAGATATTTGAGACATTAATGGATGATATAGGGGTTTTTGTTATTAACTTTGAAAAAACTATTGATGAGTATAAAATATTAATTAAAATAGAAGCAAAACCTAAAATTATTAAAAATGCAAAAGAGTTTTATGAGAAACGCAGTGCCCTTGAAAAAGAACTTACAAAAGAATTTTCAGTGACAAGATGGAAGACAAATTCAATTAATGTTCAGGCATTGATCGAACTATAGAAAGGGAAGATTATGAGAAATAAAGTTATTGATTTATTAGATCAGACAATCGAAGAATTAGATAAAGAGAAGATTGATGGAATTCTTGAAATTCCACCAAAAGATGATATGGGAGATTTCGCATTTCCATGTTTTCAATTAGCGAAAGTATTTAGAAAAGCTCCTAATATGATCGCAACAGAGCTTGCAGAAAAAATTCCTGCAAGCGACGATGTATCAAAAGTAGAAGCTATGGGCCCTTATGTAAACTTCTTTTTGAATAAAGAAAATTATGTAAAAGAAGTTTTAGCAAAAGTAAATGATACTTATGGTACCCAGGAAATCGGAAAAGGAAAAACTGTTTGTATCGATTATTCTTCACCTAATATTGCAAAGAACTTTCATGTTGGACATTTAAGAACGACAATCATTGGAAACTCTTTATATCATATTTTTGATAAATTGGGATATCACGTAGAAAGAATTAATCATTTAGGTGATTGGGGAACACAGTTTGGTAAACTGATCGTTGCGTATAAGAAATGGGGAAGTAAAGAAGCGGTTGAAGAAAAAGGTATTCCTGAGCTTTTAAGAATTTATGTAAAATTCCATGAAGAAGCTGAGAAAGATGATACATTAAATGATCAGGCTCGAGAATGGTTTGCCAAGATGGAAAAAGGTGATGAAGAAGCATTATCTATCTGGGAATGGTTTAAAGATATCAGTATGGTAGAATATAAAAGAATTTATAAAATGCTGAATATGGATTTTGATCATTACACAGGTGAAAGCTTTTATCGTGATAAAACAGCAGCAGTTGTAGAAGAATTAAAAGAGAAAAATCTTCTAAAAGAAAGTGAAGGAGCAATGATCGTAGATCTTGATGAATATGATATGGCGCCATGTCTTGTAATGAAGAAAGACGGAAGTAGTATTTATGCAACAAGAGATTTAGCTGCAATTTTCTATCGAAAGAAAGAATATAATTTTGATAAGTGTATTTATGTAACTGGATTAGAGCAGAAATTACATTTTGCACAGGTATTTAAAGTAGTAGAATTAATGGGATATGAATGGGCAAAAGAAAACCTGATTCATGTACCTTATGGATTAGTAAGTTTAGAAGGTGGAAAGCTTTCAACAAGAAGTGGTAATATCGTATATGCAGAAGACATCTTAAAAGAATCTGTATCTAAGATCAGAGAGATCATTGCAGAAAAGAATCCAGATCTTAAAGATAAAGAAGATGTTGCACAGAAAGTTGGAATTGGAGCAATTATCTTTAATGACTTGTATAACCAGAGAATCAAAGATGTAACATTTACATGGGAGAAGATTCACAGCTTTGATGGTGAGACAGGACCATATGTTCAGTACACATATGCAAGAGCTGCAAGTGTGTTGAGAAAAACAGGAATCACAGAAGTTGGAGATATTGATGCATCCTTAGTAACAGATGAAACATCTGTAGCTTTATTAAAGGAAATCGAAAGATTCCCAGAAGTGATCAAAGTGGCAGCAGATAGATTAGAACCTTCTGTAGTTTCTAGATATGTTATGGGAGTAGCACAAAGCTTCAATCGTTTTTATCATGAAAATCAGTGTAATGTAGAGAATCAGAAATTAAAAGAAGCAAGAGTTAAGATTGTTATTTTGGCAAAACAGGTAATTAAAGATGCATTAGAATTATTAGGAATCCAGTGTCCAGAACAAATGTAATTAATAATAAAGCTTTATTAATTATTATGGACAGATGCATTTCAAAATTTATAAGCAATTGAGGAGTATTCAGATGAATACTCCTTTTCGCATCTGAATATTATAAAATGTTTCACGTGAAACATTTTTGAAAAAATTGAAATTGCGTGAAACAAATATTGCACAAAAAAATAATAAATGTTTCACGTGAAACATATGGCAATGCAAAAAAAATAGTGTTATAATATTGTTCAAAAGGAGAAAGAAATGGGAAGAATTATTGCAATTGCCAACCAGAAAGGTGGAGTTGGAAAGACAACGACAGCGGTTAATCTTTCAGCAGCACTTGCGGCAAAAGGAAAGAAAACCTTACTCGTTGATATGGATCCTCAGGGAAATACCACCAGTGGCTTGGGATTAGACAAAAACGAGCTGGATAAGACAACTTATGAGGTGATTACAGGAGAAGAAAAGATACAAGATTGTATCATTAAAGACTTGTTTGATAATCTATCCTTACTTCCAGCAAATCGAAATTTAGCTGGAGCAGAAATTGAATTAATGACTGTGGATAAAATGCAGTTTATCATGAAAGAGAATCTTCAAAAGGTAAGAAGAAGATACGATTTTATTATTATCGATTGCCCACCGGCATTGGGAATGTTAACAGTAAATGCCATGACAGCAGCAAATACCGTAATTGTTCCGATTCAATGTGAATTTTATGCATTGGATGGACTTACACAGCTGATCTATACAATTGACCTGATTCAGAAGAGTCTGAATCCAAGATTAAAGATAGAGGGTGTTGTGTTTACAATGTATGATGGTAGAACAAATCTATCGCTGCAGGTTGTAGAGAATGTCAAATCGTACTTAAATCAGAATATTTACAAGACGATCATTCCAAGAAATGTACGTCTGGCAGAGGCACCAAGTCATGGACTTCCAATCAATGTATATGCTCCTCGATCTTCAGGAGCAGAAAGCTATAATCTACTTGCAGAAGAAGTGATTGAAAATGGAGGTAAAAAATAATGTCAGGAAAGAAAATGGGACTTGGAAGAGGATTGAATACACTGATTCCAAAAGCACCGATTGTCGATGAAGAAGATGTAGAACAAGTAAAGAAAAAAGTATCAAGATCATCGAAATCAAAGAAAAAAGCTGAGCCAGAGAAAGAACTGACATTACCAATTGACAAGATTGAACCTAATCCTGATCAGCCACGTAATCAGTTTGATGAAGATACATTACAGGAATTATCAGATTCAATTAAACAATATGGAATGTTGCAGCCAATTTTGGTAACTCCAAAAGATGACTTCTATGAGATCATTGCAGGAGAAAGAAGATGGAGAGCAGCAAAATTAGCAGGCCTTAATGAAGTCCCTGTCATGATCCGTAAGTATAATGAAAATGAAGTTGTAGAGATCGCTTTAATTGAAAATATTCAAAGAGATAATTTAAATCCAATTGAAGAAGCTATGGCATATAAACGCCTAATGGAAGAATTTCAATTAAAACAAGATGAAGTTGCAGGCAAGGTTAGCAAGAGCCGTGCTGCGATCACAAACTCATTAAGACTTTTGAAACTTGATCCAAGAGTACAAAAAATGCTGGAAGAAGAAATGATCAGTACAGGACATGCAAGAGCATTATTAGCAATTACAAACAAAGATCAACAATATGAAATTGCACAGAAAGTTTTTGATGAAAAATTAAGCGTCAGAGATATTGAAAAACTTGTCAAAGATTTAAAGAAAATCAAAAAAAATAAAAAAGAAGAAAAAGATGTTCACGATATCCTTTATACTCAGCTGGAAGAATCTATGAAACAGGTTCTGGGAAGCAAGGTAACTATTAAAAATAAAAAGAATAATAAAGGGAAAATAGAAATTGAGTATTATTCACAAGACGAATTAGAACGCATTGTGGATATGATAAGATCAATTTAGGAGGAACATGAGATGACAAATTTTTTAAACAGTGTAAGTATGGAATATGTTGTGATCGGCCTGGCCGGTGTATTAGCATTAGCACTGATCCTTGTAATTGTTGCTTTAGTTAAAGTTAGTAAACTAAAAAAACGTTACGAAAAATTTCTATCGGGAAAAGATGGTAAATCATTAGAAGAAAGCATTATCAAGAAATTTGAAAAGCTTAACGAAATCATTGTAGAACAAGATTTTCTAGAAGGTGAAATACAGAGAATCGATGAAGAACATAGGAGTAGCTTTTCTAAGATGGAAGTATATAAGTATAATGCGTTCTCTGATATGGGTGGAGAAACAAGTTTTGTAATTGCATTACTTGACCATAATAATAATGGAACACTTTTAAATGGTATGAGCAGTCAGAATGCAACATATGTTTATGCCAAAGAAATCAAAGATGGTGCTGCCAAAGTAGCATTATCAGATGAGGAAAAAACAACATTAGAAAAATGTATGAACAAATAATTGGAGGAAAAAATGTTAGATATTAAATTTTTAAGAGAAAATCCAGATGTAGTAAAACAGAACATCAAAAATAAATTTCAGGATCGTAAGTTACCTTTAGTTGATGAAGTTATCGAACTTGATAAGGAAAATCGTGAGATCAAACAGGAAGTTCAGGCACTTCGTGCAGATCGTAACAAATTATCTAAACAGATTGGTGCCTTAATGGGACAGGGTAAAAAAGAAGAAGCAGAAGAAGTTAAAAAACAGGTTACAGCATCTGCAGATCGTATTGAAGAATTAAGTGAAAGAGAAAAAGTTGTCGAAGAGAAGATCAAAGAGATCATGATGACAATTCCAAATATTATTGATCCATCTGTACCAATTGGTAAAGACGACAGTGAAAACGTTGAACTTGAAAGATTTGGAGAACCAGTTGTTCCTGATTTTGAAGTACCATATCATACAGACATTATGGAAAGCTTTGATGGAATTGATCTTGATAGTGCAAGAAAAGTAGCAGGTAATGGATTCTATTATCTGATGGGAGATATTGCAAGATTACATTCTGCAGTTATCGCATATGCAAGAGACTTTATGATCGATAGAGGATTTACTTACTGCGTACCACCTTTCATGATCAGAAGCAATGTCGTAACAGGTGTTATGAGTTTTGACGAAATGGATGCTATGATGTACAAGATCGAAGGTGAAGACCTGTATCTGATCGGAACAAGTGAACATTCTATGATCGGTAAATTTATCGACACAACAACACCGGAAGATCAGTTACCAAAAACATTGACAAGTTATTCTCCATGCTTCAGAAAAGAAAAAGGAGCACATGGGATTGAAGAACGTGGTGTCTACAGAATCCATCAGTTTGAAAAACAGGAAATGATCGTTGTTTGCAAACCAGAAGAAAGCAAAGACTGGTATGAAAAACTATGGAAGAATACAGTAGATTTATTCCGTTCTATGGATATTCCAGTAAGAACATTAGAATGCTGCTCTGGTGACTTAGCAGATCTTAAGGTAAAATCTGTTGATGTAGAAGCATGGTCTCCAAGACAGAAGAAATATTTCGAAGTAGGAAGCTGTTCTAACCTTGGTGATGCACAGGCAAGAAGACTTCGTATCCGTGTGAAAGGTGAAAACGGAAATTACTTTGCGCATACATTAAATAATACAGTAGTAGCACCACCTAGAATGCTGATTGCTTTTTTAGAGAACAACTTAAGAGAAGACGGAAGCGTTGCAATTCCAGAAGTATTAAGACCATATATGGGTGGAAAAGAATCTTTACAGCCTAAAAAATAAGAAATAAAAAACTTCCGAAAGCGTCTCAAATGTGAGGCGCTTTTTCTTTTGCAAAAGTTTATGATATGATATTATAAGAATTCATTATTATAAGAACTCATAAGGAAAGGTGGGGAAAAAGAAAATGAAAGCAAAGATAATCATAGTAGAAGATCATGAACCCATTCGTAATGAACTTAGCATATTATTAAGTAAATATGGATATGAGATTATAGCAATAGAACATTTTGATACCGTTGTGGAAGATTGTTTAAGAGAAAACGCAGACTTAATCTTACTGGATATTAATCTGCCTTTATATGATGGCTATTATGTATGTAGAGCCATCAGAGAAAAATCAGAAGTACCGATTATAGTTGTGACAAGCCGTGACAGTGAGATGGATGAACTGATGAGCATGAATCTTGGAGCAGATGATTTTGTGACGAAACCATATAATACACAGATTTTATTAGCAAGGATTTCTGCAATGCTGAAAAGAACTCGGAAAGAAGAAGTAGAGAATTCAGTACAATATCATGGCTTGAAATTACAATTAAATAACAGTACGGTTGTTTATGAAGATCAGGTTATTGAATTGAGCAAAAATGAAATGAGAATATTGTATACGCTTTTACAAAATAAAGGTAAGATTGTCAGCAGAGATCATCTGATGGAAACATTATGGCAGTCCAATGAATTTATTGATGATAATACATTAACTGTAAATGTTAATCGTGTCAGAAAGAAATTAGAGTCAGCAGGGTTAAAAGATTTCATAAAAACCAAAAGAGGGCAAGGGTATATGGTATGAGACTGCGAAGATTTTTAAGTATTTATTATGCACAGATGGCAACTCATTTTATATTTCTATGTCTGATAGAAGGATTATTTTATATTTTTGAAGTGAATAGATATTTGATGATTTATTTACTAGTGATCGGTATTTTACTGGAGCTTATTTATCTTGGACAACAGTATATGAAAAAGTTCAGATATTATAAAGAAATGACAATTAAACTTGATATGCTGGATCAGAAAAATATGCTTTCTGAAATGATGGAGCGGCCAGATTTTTTTGAGGGAGAATTTATTTATGATATTCTGCAAAGCTGTAATAAGTCTATGAATGATGAAATACTTCAGTATAGAACGGAGGCAGCAGGCTATCGGGAATATATTGAAATGTGGATTCATGAAGTGAAAACACCATTGGCAGCAGCCAAGTTAATTCTTGAGAATCATCCGTCAGAAATCACAGAAGCAATGGATGAGGCATTACAGCAGATTAATTACTATCTTGAACAAGCACTTTATTATGCACGAAGTAATAGCGTAGAAAAAGATTATCTGGTAAAAGAATTAAATTTAAAAGATATGGTACAAAAAGCTGTCAGATCCAATGCAAGAATTATGATCAGCAACAAGATTAAAATTAGTATGAACAATCTGGACCAGAAAATATTTAGTGATGAAAAGTGGCTGTTATTTATATTAAATCAGATTATCAGCAATGCGGTAAAATATAAAAAAGAAGATCCACAGATATCCTTTGAGGCAAGACAATCAACGAATCAGATATTTTTAGAGATTCGGGATAATGGAATTGGAATTGCAGCAAAAGATTTGCCAAGAGTGACAGATAAAGGTTATACTGGAACTACAGGAAGAAACTATGAGAAATCAACCGGGATGGGATTATATTTGTGTAAGAAGCTTTGTGACAAATTGCAGTTAAGTTTCAAGATTGAGTCAAAAGAAGAAGAATACACGATTGTTACCATTGGTTTTCCAAGAAGCTCGATGATTTTTCTAAATGAATGATCCAACAGGAGGTTTACAATGTTTGCAGATTACCATGTACATTCATATTTTAGTGAAGATACAGATTTTCCAATGGAGCTGGAGATTCAGAAAGCCATTGAATTAGGAATGGATGAACTATGTTTTACAGAACATTCTGACTATGATGTACCGACAGTAGTCAATTGTGATTATGATGCTTATTTTAAAGAAATGGAAGAAATGAAAGAAAAATATAAAGGGCAGATCACATTAAAGACAGGAATCGAATTTGGAATTCAGGTACATACAACAAAAGCGTATGAGGAAACATTTGGACAGTATCCGTTTGATTTTGTAATCTTTTCCTGCCATCAGGTAGAGAATAAAGAGTACTGGAGACAGGAGCCGCAGAAAGGGAAGACTCAGTTAGAATATAATCGAAGATACTATCAGGAAATTTTAGACGTTGTAAAGGCATATAAAGATTACAGTATTCTGGGACATCTCGATGTAATCAAAAGATACGATCTGAATGGTGAAATTGAGCTTGAAAAAATTAAAGATTTGATTGAACAGATCTTTGAAGTTGTGATCGCAGATGGAAAAGGAATTGAATTGAATACCTCAAGTCGTGCTTATCATCTGAAAAGTCTGATGCCGTCAAGGGAAATCTTAGAGCTTTATCATGATATGGGTGGAAAGATTATTACGATCGGATCTGATGCACATAATGCGGACCGTGTTGGAGACAGGGTTATGGAATCGCAGAAGATACTGAAAGAAATTGGATTTAATGGAATCTATACGTTTGATCAGATGAAACCAAAATTTCATGAATTTAAATTTTAGAAATATAATATAAAACGCTGGGACCAATGATTATTTGGACCAGCGTTTTATATTATATTTTTATTCTTAGATGATCAATGATTTAAAAGCAGATTATTTATCTAATAAGATCAGTGCCATAAATACAAGATCTTCATCTCCAATATTCTCAATGGCATGTCCGGCACCATCACTTGTAAATGTAGTGTCTCCAGCGTGTACTTCATACTTTGTACCATTATCGTTGTAAAGACCAGTTCCCTGAAGAATATGATAAGCTTCCCCTTCATTTTCATGAGTATGATAAGCAAGGGCACATCCTGGTGGTACGATGACTTTTCCGTAGAGGCGGCTGCTGTCTTTCATTTCTTTCTTCGTTAAGAATTCCATTTTTCTAAGTGGTGTGTCAGAACCATTAGCGTCAGGAATTGTTCCAATTTTTACGTCTTCATTTTTTAAATACATGTTGAGTTCCTCCTTTATATAGTCATGTTAAATTTAGTATAGTAGTTTTCATGGGAAATATCAATATGACAAAATTGTAAGTTTCATGTAAGGAAAATCGATGGATACAGTTTTTGGCTAATGATATATTATAGACAAGGCAATAAGAGGAACAAAATGATTTGAAAAGAAAGATAAGGAGATGGAAGAATGGGTTCTGTATTGAAGGTTGATAATATTGAAAAATATTATGGTAGTAAAGCAAATCTGACAAAGGCGATCGACCGGATCAGTTTTGAAGTAGAGAAGGGTGAGTATATTGGAATCATGGGAGCTTCTGGAAGTGGTAAGACTACGTTGCTGAATTGTATATCAACCATCGACCGTGTGACGGCCGGAAATATTTTGATCAATGGAATGGATATTACCAAACTGAAAGGGAAGCATCTTTCAAAATTCAGGAGAGAGGAACTGGGATTTATCTTTCAGGACTTTAATCTGTTAGATACATTGACAGCATTTGAAAATATTGCACTGGCACTTACGATCATGAAAGTTCCGGCAAAAGAGATTGAGGACAGAGTAAGATCGATCGCAGAGAAATTAATGATCACAGAGGTGTTAAACAAATATCCATATCAGATGTCTGGAGGGCAGAAGCAGAGAGTGGCAAGTGCGAGAGCAATGATCTCAAATCCATCTCTGATCCTTGCGGATGAACCAACAGGAGCTTTGGACAGCAAGGCTGCGAGAATGTTACTCGACAGCATGGATACGATGAATGTGGAATTAAATGCAACGATTCTTATGGTAACACATGATGCATTTACAGCAAGCTATTGCAAACGTATTCTGTTTATCAAAGATGGAAAAATCTTTAATGAACTAGTTCGTGGAAGTGATTCTAGGAAACAGTTTTTCGACCGCATCATCGAGGTTGTGACATTGCTTGGAGGTGACAGTACGAATGTATTCTAAAATTGCATTTAGTAATGTCAAAAAAAGTATTCGTGATTATACGATTTACTTTCTGACATTGACGTTTGGAATCTGCTTGTTTTATATGTTCAATTCTGTTCAGGCACAGCAGGCAGTTTTAAAATTGAATGAAAGCCAGAAATCAATGATGCATTTGATGTCAGTGATCATTAATTGGATTTCTGTATTTGTCGCAGTGATCTTGGGATTTCTGATCATCTATGCCAATCAGTTTTTAATGAAACGAAGATATAAGGAGATGGGAATCTATCTGTTGTTGGGGATGGAGAAACGACAGGTTTCAAAAATTTTGTTAATTGAAACTTTATTAATTGGTTTTTTCGCATTGATTGCTGGACTGATTGCAGGCGTATTTTTATCTCAAGGTTTAGCAATGCTGACAGCTAAAATGTTTGCAGTGCAGATGAAAGAATTTAAGTTTGTTTTCTCGCAAACTGCATTTATTCAGACAATTATGTATTTTGCAATTATTTTTATTATTGTGATGATATTTAATGGAATCACAATATCAAAATATAAATTGATCAATCTGTTGAATGCAGCAAAAAAGAACCAGAAAACGAGATTAAAAAATCCTGTTCTATCAGTGATTTTATTTGTAATGTCCATTGCATGTATAGGGATAGCGTATCATTTGATCACAAAGAATCAGATGCTTGGTGTGGACAATGATTTTAAAATGAGTATCATTTTAGGTGTCATTGGAACATTTCTATTCTTCTTTTCATTGTCAGGATTTTTATTAGAACTGGCAAAAAGAAATAAGAAATTTTACTATAATGGATTGAACCTGTTTGTTCTGCGACAGATTAACTCAAAGATTACGACAACATTTGTTTCTATGTCCATGTTGTGTCTGATGTTGTTTCTGGCGATCAGTGCATTTGCAACAGGAAGCGGATTGGCATCTTCTGTGAAAACGGATTTGGAAGATCTGACGAAATTTGATTATTCATTTTATAGTTTAAGTCAAAAAGGATATCAGGATGAATTACAGCAGAAGTTTGTGAAGAAAATGAACTCGCTTGGATTATCGATTGAAGAAGATGCAAAAGAAACTCTGCCGATCACAGTTTATCAAAATGGTGTATTTAAGCAGTGCAGATATAAAATGGAGCCATTGTTAAAAGGAAGAGAAAAATATTCAGACTATACAAAGGATTATGTAAAGAATCTGTATGAAGTGCCATTAACTTTTGTGAAGCTGTCTGAGTATAACAAGCTTCGAAAAGCAATCGGAGAAAAAGAATTAACGTTAAAAACAGATGAATATATATTAAACTGCAATTATGCAAATCTGATTCCGACAATGGAGAAGACGGCCAAAGATAAGCAGAAGATTACACTGGATGGAAAAACATATAAAATAAAGTATGAACTTCAAAAGGATACTTTTATGGTGGCACCAGTCAAAACAGATATGGGAACAGTTGTGTTAAATGATAATATCATTCAGACACTAAAGATTGATAATTCAACACTGTATTTAAATATCAATTGGAAAGGAAATGCCAAGAAAGTATCTGAAAGGTATAACAACCATTTAAAAGAGTTGATCAGAACAGGCAAGATGCAGAATTCGCCTTATTCAATGGCGATTTCAAAAGAAGAAGTGTATGAACAAAGTACGGGACTAAGTACGATCATGACATATATTGCAATCTATATAGGATTGGTATTTTTAATTACATGTGCGGCCGTATTGGCATTGAAGCAATTGAGTGAAAATGCAGATAATATTGAAAAATATCAATTATTGCGTAAGATTGGAACTTCACAAAAAATGGTTAATCGTGCGATCAAGGCACAGATTATTTTATATTTCTGTCTTCCATTAAGTCTGGCGTTGGTTCATTCTTATGTTGGAATTAAAACAGCCTCCATTCTGATTTCAACCTTAGGACAGATCAATATATCAGAGGCGGTAGTGCAATCATTGATCATTGTGATTGTTATCTATGTTGGATATATGATCGCAACTTATATTGGAAGTAAGAACATGCTGAAGGAAAAGTGGTAACTTAGTGAAAGAACAAAAGGCAAAAAAAGAAATGGCAGATTAATTTTCTGCCATTTCTTTTTTTGCGCTATTTTTATTATACGAGGAAATTCTGAAAAAGTGTTTAAATTATCTTCAAAGTATGGACAAAATATAAATGATTGAAAATGAAAGAAAATGATTGACTTTGACTGAAAGAGTGATATACTAAAATAGAAAGAAAAGAGGTGAAGAATGTGTTAGCACAAGAACGTTTTGAACGAATATTAGAAATTTTAAGAGAGAAACAGTCAGTCACAGTAACAGATCTGACAAAGTGGCTTAACACCTCAGAATCAACAATAAGAAGAGACTTAACAGAATTGAACCGACAGGGATTGCTGATCAAGGTTCATGGTGGAGCAACCGCAGTAAAGTCTGTTCTATCACGAGAAGAAGAAGTTATCACGAAAGCAAAGAAGCATCAGAGCGAGAAACGAAAGATTGGAGAGTATGCGGCATCTCTTATTAATAAAGAAGATATGGTATATCTGGATGCAGGAACGACAACAGAGATGATCATTGATTTTCTCAAAGAGTATGATGTGATCTATGTTACGAATGGAATCACACATGCAAGAAAGTTAATGAATGCAGGGTTTAAAGTGCATTTGATCGGTGGAGAAATAAAGGCAGTGACAGAAGCTGTTGTTGGAGAAGAAGCATTAGAGCAGCTTGATAAGTACAATTTTACCAAAGGATTTTTTGGAACGAACGGAATTGATGAGGTTCGAGGATTTACAACTCCAGATATGAAGGAAGCTGCGATCAAGAGAAAAGCAATGGAACAATGCCAGCAAAGATATATACTTACAGACCAGAGCAAATTTGATCAAATATCAACATTTAAGTTTGCGGATCTTAAGAAAGCAACCATTATCACAGATCATCTTAAGAATAACAAATTAAGAGAAATCACAACCATTGAGGAGGTATTTTCATGATTTATACAGTAACATTTAACCCAGCGATCGACTATGTAATTAAGGTAGACAATTTGACATTAGGAGAGATCAACCGTACAACAAGAGAATATATTTTCTGCGGAGGAAAAGGAATCAACGTATCCCATGTCCTTGCGAACCTTGGAATGGAAAGTGTAGGGCTTGGATTTATTGCAGGCTTTACAGGAGATGTCATTGAAAAAGGAGCAAAAGAGCTTGGATTCGCACCTGATTTTATCAGAGTCCGTGAAGGAATGACACGAATCAATGTTAAGGTAAAATCAAATGAAGAAAGTGAGATCAATGGAATGGGACCAGTGATCCATGATGACGAGTTACAGAAGATGTATGAGAAGCTTGATGAGTTACAGGATGGAGATGTATTAATCCTGGCAGGAAGTATTCCAGCAACACTTCCATCTGATGTATATGAAAAGATCATGGAACGTCTTCAGGAAAAAGATATCAGAATCGTTGTAGATGCAACAAAAGATCTACTGTTAAATGTATTAAAATATCATCCATTCCTAATTAAACCAAACAATCACGAATTAGGAGAGATGTTTGGTGTTGTATTAAAGACAAATGATGAGATTGTAGAATATGCAAAGAAACTTCAGGAAAAGGGTGCAAGAAACGTTTTAGTTTCCATGGCAGGAGACGGAGCGATCCTTATTACAGAAGCAGGAGATGTTCATGTGACACCTTGTCCAAAGGGTGAAGTTAAGAACTCTGTAGGAGCCGGAGATTCTATGGTTGCAGGATTTGTAACAGGATATTTAAGAAGCAACGGAGATTACAACGAAGCACTGAAGATGGGAACTGCAGCAGGAAGTGCAACAGCATTTTCAGAAGATGTAGCAACTGGTGAAAAAATTATGAGTTTATATGAGACTTTATAAATAAAAAACGATACTTTGTGAACAAATTGTGATAAAATGAACCTAAGAAATTAGGTTCATTTTTTCGTACCTAAATATATTGATCATCTGGAGGACATCATGACAAAAAAAGAAGCGAGACAACAGATAAAAGATAAGATCAAACAACTAGATAAACAGTATATCAAAGAAGCAGATCAATCGATTTTTGATCAGATCAAAGAATTAAAAGAATATAAGGAAGCTGAAACTATTTTTTGTTATGCAAGCATGGAAAATGAAGTAGATACGTGGCCATTGATCGCACTTGCATTAGATCAGGGAAAGACAGTAGGAGTTCCATTGTGTATCGGAAAAGGAATTATGGAAGTAAGACAGATCAAAACACTGGCTGACTTTGAAAAAGGTGCATATGGAATCATGGAACCTTCAAAACAATGTAAAGTCTTACCGAAAGAACAAATTGATATGGCAGTGATTCCATGTGTAGGTGCAGATAAAGAAGGCCACAGATTAGGCCATGGAGCCGGATTTTATGATCGTTTTCTACGAGGAACACAATTTCCAAAGATTATGATATGTTACAGAAAATTGTTGTTGGATAAAGTTCCGATAGAAGAACATGATATTTTGATGGATCGGGTTATTTATGATAGATAAGGCAATAAGGTAATAGAATAAGATATGGGAGGATATAGCATGAACAGGATATTAAAGAAAACAGCAGTAATGATAATGGCAGCAGCAATCGGAGTATCCATGAATTATCAGGGAGCAGCTGTTTTTGCAGGAACGAATAATAATATAACAAAGCAGGCACGTTATGTTGAGCCAGAGGAATGGAATCGTACAGAAATCAAAGCGTATCAGTTTGATTCAACAGACAAGTTTGAAAACTATCTGTTAACAGGTGGAGCTCATTTATATAACAAGAATTTTAAGCAGAGTGATCGTATGGTAAAGATTACAGTAGAAGATCCAGGATATTTTGTTGTATCAGCAGATACAGACGGAGATGGCTCACAGAAAGTAAAATTATATGATTCCACAAAGCAGAAAGTTTTGGCACAGACAACATCTGACGGAGATCTGGAATATGGAAGACTTGCCAAGACAGGAGAAACATTTTATATTCAATTGCCAGCTAAGATTGATAAAATCATTATTACGTCAGGTGTGATCAAGGATGAATTTGGATCAATGAAGGCATCAGATACCTATTATGAATCAGGAACAGGTGCAGCGACATATCATCCATTTTCCATATCAAAAAGATCTGCGGTAGAATTTAATATTTCCGCGATCAACAGAAAAGGCGGAGAAACCTATGCATATATCGAGAAAAAAGAAAAAGGTGTATGGAAGAGACTTGATAATACAGTAAAGATCGAACCGGCATCTTATGACGATGATTTTATTCATGGACTGCAAAAGGGTGAATACAGACTGTTGATCAAAGCACCAAAAACGCAATTGAATGCAGTTTCATTTACAAAGAGTTCCAAGTCAAAAAATGTAGCATATAAGAAATCAAAAGCAAAAAGTATTTCTTTAAATAAAGAGATTTCTAATATTTATACAACAGGCGAAAAAGCAGAGAGATGGTATAAGGTAAA
>UMAY01005349.1_pt1 | contig 23038 bp, 36 predicted proteins | sample 1963831 | NCBI WGS metagenome assembly UMAY01 (sample SAMEA4835928, study PRJEB28245) | human gut metagenome | biome: gut microbiome; material: fecal sample | place: Denmark | collected 2008 | reverse complement strand
CACGCAACTGACGGTAAAAGTCCACGCAACTGACGAAAAAAGAATTGAAAATTCGTTAGTTATAGTGTATCTTTATATATATAAAGAATAAGAGAGGTTTTTTATGAATTTTAAAGAAACAAAAATAAAACAACGGAATGAACTAATTCAAGCTACAGGAAAACTTGACTACTATCAACTGAAACTGTTCTTTTATGTTCTATATAAAAGGAAGAAAAATCAAACACAAATTAAAGTAACAATGAAAGAAGTACTAGACACTTTAGGAATTATTAAAGGTGGTAGGACATATAAACAAATGATTTTAAGTTTAGAAAGTTTTAATATTAGAATGCTAACTACATTAACAGTATGGAGTGATGATAAGAAACAAAAAATCATTGATGAAAGAAGGAAACTAGAAGATAGAAAAGTTAAATTGTTACTTGAAGATGGAGACGCTAATAAAAATCAAGTAATGATAATAGATGAAGAACTTCAAAATCTGTCTTTAATACCACCCTATACAGTAGATGAATTGAGTGAAATGTCATCAAATGAACGGAGAGAACTTGACATATATGTATTTCCTAAAATTCAATTTATTTCTGGCATTGTAAAAGAAACTAGAAAAGAAAATATAATTGAATTTAATATACATAAAGACCTTGTTCCTTACATTGACGAATTACAAAAAAGATGGACATGGATTGAATTTGATGAAATTATAAAACTAAAAAATAAGTATGCCATTAGGATATATGAGTTCTGTAGAGAAAAGCTAGGAGATAATTTAGAAGTTCTATCTTATGATTGGTATTTGAAAGATTTAAGGGTGTATTTAGGAATTGAGGATAAGTATAAAAAATGGAAAGATTTAAGAAAAGTTTTAGATTTATCAAAAAGTGAAATAAACGAAAAATGTAGTGATGTATCATTTGAATATGAACCTTTAAAAAATCGTGCAGTATATGGTATTAGAATGAAAATATATAAATCATCATTCATACCAAATTTTAATAAAAATAAAGATAGCGATAAACCAAAAGAAGAACAATTAGAAGAAACAAAAAAAGCTAGTGAAAATGATAAAGTAAAAGTAGAAAACAATACTGATAAGATAACTAATGGAACAAACAATTTAACTAATTCTACAAAGGTTGAATATACAGATGAAGTGAAAAATTTCAGGTGGTGGGAAGATTAAAAATGTGCTATAATATTAATGGATATAAATTGAGATGAAACGAAAATACCAACCTAATACAATACACCATCAAAATTTATATTCTTGATAAACGTTAAAGTATGCTGATTGCATACTTTTTTACTTTGAGTAGACATAAAATGCAAAAAATGGAAAAAGATGTTAAAATAAAAAGGGAAGGATAATTAAACAAAAGAAAAAATCCTAGAAAACCCATTTTGCAATTAGAATAAGAATATAAAAGTTATATATTCATAAGATAAGCCTTACCCCAGATTGTGGGGTGGGCTTTTTTTTGGATTATAGCATCACTGAAAAAGAATTTGATACATATATGAAAAAGACAATAAAGAACACTGTTATTAATTATGCTGAAAAAGAAATGAGAAAAAATACAAATGAAATGTCTTTAGAAACTTTTGATTATGAACAGGCTACAACAACGATTGATGATGATTTGTTTTTAACTGACATTAAAGAAATAATAACAGATGAAAGACTATTAAAGATAATATTAAAACTCTCAAATGAGAAAAGAGAGATATTAAAATATTCGGCTATAGATAATATGACATCTGTAGAAATTGCAAAGATAACAGGAAAAGACGATAGTACAATTAGAAGAATACTTATAAATATAAAAAAATATATAAGAGAGGAATATTTGAAATAGTATGAATTTAGTAGAAACATTGATTTACGCAAAAGAGGGAAATGAAAGTGCTATAAATCATATAGTACAGCATTACAGCAGATATGTAGAAAATCAAATGATAAGATACAATATTGTTGATAAAGAAGATTGCAGAACAAATGTAAAAACAAGAATGATAAGAGCGATTGATAGATTTAAGATATAAAGTGTTGACAGCAATACACATAAATAGTATAATAAAAGTGTAGAAGAAAGGAGAACTAAAATGACGGAATATAAAATAGGAGATATGGTTATTGTTGATAATAAATTTGATTGTAAAATTAAAGATATTGTTCAAGGGGATTTTGAAGTAGAATACAAAAATTATCTACCTACACGGTTTATTAAAAAAAAGATAATGAAATTAAATAAAGTTCAATTTATTGTTAAAGAACCAAATAAAAAGCCGAAAGTTGTTCATGCAAAAGAACTAAAACAAGATATTTTCCTTTTGACTTTAAATTGTAAAACTGTAGAAACAGTTACTATAAAAGAGTTTGAAAAGAGAAATATTATTATGCTAAAAGATAAAGATGCAAATGAAGTTGATAAGCAATGGAACTTTGACATTTACAATGGTGGAGTGGATATAACCAATGTTATTGGAAGTGTTGCTTTTGTTGGAATAGATGAAAAGAATAAATGGATAACTTTAACCCAAGAACAAATAGATTTTATAAAAAATGAATTTCAAGGAGAATACTAATGAAAAAGACAATAGAATATTGGAAAAAGATTTTTAGTAAAGTAGATGATGAAGTTGAAGTTGTTAGAATTGAACAAAATGAAAATAAAACCAATATTAAAGTAATCTATTTAATGCCATATTCAACGCAAGAAGAAGAATTTAGTTTTGATATGAATTTAGACACCAAAGATGTTATCAATAAATTTTGTGTATCTGTTAAAGAACGTTCCAATGAAATGATTTTTCATATAAAAGAATGTGCAAATGCTGTAGAGGATATGTTTGATTAACAAGGTGGAAGTACTTCCACCTTGTATAAAAGGAGAACAAGAATATGAAGATGAAACATTTAGATGGAATAGCAAGAGATGGCTTTTATAAATATGTAACTGAAAATTATAAAAGTATGGAAAAAGAAGATTTAAAAGATTGTATAAGAGAAATTTGCTATGCGTTATATGAAAAAGATGAAATGCTTTATAAATCAATTCAAAAAAGTGCCTTAAATGAATTAACAGGTACATTCATACCAGAAAATGAATGTGAAGATGATGAATTGATAAACATTATAACTAGAATTAATATAATGGGATAAGTAGGAGAACTGATAATGAAAGTTATAATATATTCATTTTTATTTACTATTGTATTTATTATGGTATTTTTTGAAGTTTGGATTGAAAACGAGAAACAAAAGTTTGTTGAAGAAAAAAGAAAAACAGAAGAAAAAGAGATTACATATAAAAATTCTATGGTTCGTATATATGACAGTTTGGATAACAAAATTTATGTAGATAAAGATACAAAGGTTATGTATTGGTGGCATGAAGGTACTGAAAAAGGTGGACTAACTGCTATGTACAATGCTGATGGAACACCTAAACTATATGACGGAGATTTAAGTAAATATGAGTAGTATAAATAGATTATTTCAGTAAATAATTAATAAATTAAATTTAAAGAAGGAACAGAGGAGAGAAAATGAAAAACAGTTTTAAGAGTATAAAAAAGAAAACATCAATCTTTAGAATGTACAAAGAAGGATTATTATTATTTATCATTTGTGTTGGATTGTTATGTGTAGTAACAGATATGGTAACAAATCCAGCTCATGAAACATTCTATAAAAATATTATATATGGTTTTTCATATATAGTTTTTGGAATTATAGTAATAGCATTTATTGTTGGTTTAATATATGTGCTTTTTAAATTTTTTCTAAATCTTTATAATCAAACAAAACTTCCTTTAAAAAAAGAAGAAATGGAAAAGTTAAATATTACTAATCCTGATGAATATTTAAAGTTTGTAAAAAATTATATGCCTAATATCGTACCTAGTAAGAACATTCAAAACAGAATAATCTTTACATCTTATCTTTATCTATATGATGGAGATACAGATGAAGAAAAGGAAAATATTTTACATAATGCTTTCAAGTTCAGTAAAGTTCCAGTATGTGTTGACAATTATGAATACATCTATGATTTCAGTAATAAAGTTACAGTATGTCATGACAAGGATTTTAATAAGTTGGTAAAAAAATTATTTAGCAAGAAAGCTTATAGTGAAACATTTGGGGAAAAGATGGACTATTGACAAAATGTGATATAATGAAATAAAATGGAAGGAATAAAAACATTATGGATTTTTTATATAAGACTGATTTAGAAGAATGTAAAGAAATGGCTAAAAATTTTTTGATGCAAGAAGTTATACAAACTGACATTCCATTTGTTTGTAACCACCCTATAATTGAAAATCCAACATATATCATTGATAATAGACTTGTAAATATATTTGAAGATGAAAAAGCATATAAGAAAGTTATTATAGATGCAGAAAGAATGATTGATAATTGCAATGAATTTATGGAGTTGCTAGAATTGATTAGAAAGCCATATAGATTAATCTTTGTAAAGTTCTGTAAAGATTATTTAACCGAAAAGGATTTTAGCGAAGGATTGATTGATGCTTTTATTAATGATGAATTTGCCAATAACAATGTAAATGTACCAAAAGCTGAATTGGTAAAATTATTCAAAATTGCCAAAAGAGATTATATTATGCAAGAAAATGATAAAGAGGAATTTAATAAGTTGCCTAATGAAATTACAGTATATAGAGGATTGACAACATTTAATAGTGATAATATCAAAGCTTTATCATGGACTTTAGATGAAAATAAGGCAAAATGGTTTGCTACAAGATTTAGTCAAAATGGAAAAGTATATAAAGCTAACATCAATAAAAAAGATGTGTTTGCATATATAAATTTAAGAAATGAAAAAGAAATCATACTTGACTATAGAAAACTAGAAAATATTACTTTTTACCATGTTGAGATATAGCATATAAGATAGGTGGAAGTACTTCCACCTACAAAATAAAAAGGAGATGTAAATGTGGAAAAACAATACGATAAAAGTAAAAGAGTTAATAAATATGTAAGAAAGACAAAAAAGTTTAGCTTTACATTAAAAAGAGCAAGTGATGGATATATTTATGAGAGATTTCTAAAATTAAGAGAAGAAAATCTTCCTATTACACCTTATGTCAAAATTGCAATTAGAAAACAATTAGAAAGAAAAGAAAATGTGGATATTTCAAGATATATTAAACCTATTGATGAAAAGGATATTGATACTAATATTATGCACGTTACAATTACATTTAACAGGCAAGAGATGGAGATTGCAGATTATATTGAAAAGCTTGATAGAAAGAGTGATTTCATTACAAGAGCAATACTAGAAATGATTGCAACAGGAGATTTAACACAAAAAGAAATTAATAGCCTTGATGAAAAAATAAAGAAAAAATATAATCAAAGACCTCAACTAACATTATTTAATGAAAATAAAAAAGATGAACAAGTTAAGAAAATTTTAGAAAATTTATACAGTAAAAAAATTGATGATAATGAATTTATGAAAGATGCAATCATTGAAAAATGGAATAGAGAGTATAAAAAGTAAAATAATTAACATTTATGTAGTACAAAATGAAAAAGTGGAAGTACTTCCACTTTAGAAAAGTTACTGAAAATGAGTAACTTTTTTTAAAAACTATCAAAATGTGTTGACAGTGATACACATAAATGATATAATAATAGTGTAATAAGAAAGGAATACAGAAAGAGGTAACAGCAATGAAAAATATTAAAGAAAAGTTAAAATTGAACGATTTACAAGAAAATAAAAATTGGAAAGATGCAGTAATTGTATTTAAACCAGAGAGCTTTAATAAAGAATTTAATGAAACTCAAAGAAGTTATAAAATTAGCAGAGAAAATTATTATTTTCAGCAAGGTAAAATTTCATCATCATTATATGGAAGTTGTTTAGATGGTAGTGATGATGGAGTAAGATTGGATTTATACATGAAAGCAATTCCAGAAGATAAACTAGGGAAAAGATGGATTGTAGATTACTGTTATATTATAGAGTAATAAATGTGGAAGTACTTCCACCTAATAAAGACAATGAATAGAGGAGAAAAGAACTATGGAAAAGAAATTATACATGATTGAATATGATGCAAACAATAAATACAATAGAAAAGGTAGCTTTTTTGTAGAAGGTGCAAAAGAAAAAGATAAAGTTGTCAAAGATATGCTTGATAAAGTGGATTATGAAAAATACAGTTATATTGGATATAGAGAAGTAAACAACAATACTTCGTACGGTGAAACTATTGTTGTTTTAGGGAAAAGAGAGATTACATTAGATGAACATAAAGAAACATTTAAGAAATTGCTTTTTACAACATACGGACAAAGAACGATAATGATACAATCTGGGGTATTTAATGATTTTATTGAAACCTATGTTAGAGTGGTGTGTAAAAATCTAGGATATGATGAAAATAAAGCTGTAGCTGAATTATCATATCTATTCGATACATTTACCTATGATGAATTAAAGAGTAAACTTGTTCCATAAAAAGAAGTTTTATTCCAAAGATATGAAAAAAAGAATAAAATCAAATAAAATAATAGATGAAATAAAAAAGGATAGAAAAAATCGACTAAAAGAAAGATAGAGGAAAATAAAGATGGAAAAGAAAATTTGTGCAGAATGCCTATTAACAAGTGAACCTGTACTTGTTCCCAAACAAAAAGGAAATGAAAAAGTATTTACATTAAATACGAATGAACATAAATATGAAGAATATTTAATTAAAGATATTATTGAAGATTTAAAGGAATATTTAACTGTAGAACAATATGAAAATTCTATTCATTTAATAACAAATTGGAGAGATACAAATGTTTTACATACTTTAATGAGTACTACTGTAAGTCATAATCCTAATATTCATGATGATAAGCATAAGAGATTATGGAATATTTATACAGAGTGGATATTTAAAACCATGACTAAAGAAGTAGAAAATTATGAACAGTATAAAGGAATGACAACTCCAAGAGATGGTTGGAAATCAAATGTGAAAAGACCATATTATTGGGGGTGCATGATAGATGGAATTATCTTTGATTATGGATATACAGGGGGAAAATCTTTTGAAACTTTAATTAAAGGAGAAACAACAGAATATTATAACAACTTATTAATGAATGAATTGAAAGGATAAGGTGGAAGTACTTCCACCTAGTAATAAAACAAAGGAGCGGTAGCAATGAAAGATTTAAAAGAAAAATGGAATGGACTAATTGAAACTAAAAAAGGCAAAGGTATTTTGTTAGGTATTACAGTTATAATTATGCTAATTTCTGTAGGTGTCTTTTATATAAATAAAGATAAGACATTACAGTTAAATAAAGAAACAGTAGAAATTGAATATGGAAAAACATATAATCCAAGCTTGAAAGATATTGTAAAGAATTATGATGATTTTAATAGCAAAGATTTAAAGTTAGAAAGCACTATTAAAAAAGAAGATGGCAAAGAATATCCAAGTGTAGGAAAATATGAAGTCAAAGTGACATATAAAAAGCAAGAAGTAACACAAAAAGTAGAAGTAAAAGATACAACAAAACCAAAATTAACAGTTCCAGAAAACATTGAAATTTTACAAGGAACAGATTTATCAACATTTGATTTTAAATCTTTATTAAATGCTACTGATTTGTCAGAGTTAAAAGATTATGAAATTGATTATTCAAAAGTTGATGCAAATACTGTAGGGGAATATGAAGTAAATGTTTCAATTCAAGATAAATATGAAAATAAAACAGATGCTAAAGTAAAAGCTACAGTTATTGAAAAACCAACTATTAATGATGATGAAGTTGTTGTTCAAGAAGTTGTAACAAATGAAGATGGAACAAAAACTGTTAAGAACTCTGTAAAGAAACAAGCAGAGGCTACAGATAAGAAAGTAGTTTCAAACAGTAGCAACACAAATAAAAATACATCAAGTTCAAGCACTACAACAGGTGGAAGTACTTCCACATCTGGAAATACTTCTTCAAGTAATAAAAATAATTCAAGTAGTAGTTCATCAAATAGTGGTTCATCATCAACAGGTGGAAGTACTTCCACACCACATACTCATATCGCAGTTGGTAATAGTGGAAAATGGGTAAACTCTTATAGTGAAGTAGATAAAGCATTTAATGAAATAGGAACTTATTGGGATAATAAACTTGATAGCGGAGAAATTGACTATCAAACATATTTAAAAAATTGTCCTTATGGATATACTAATGTTCATAGCTGTACCTGTGGTAAGATTACATGGGATTGGCAATATAGATAAAAAATACTTGCATGGCACTCTTGACAGTGCTAAACTATAAAATGAAGAAATATAAAAAAGACATGACAAAGACATGAGGTCTAAAAGTTGTGTCTTTTTTGATTTTCTAAAGGAGTTGATATAAAAAATAGAAATTGAAAACTATGTGAAAATTTGTATAATAATTTAGTGTAAGAAGGGAGAATAAATTAATTATGAGAAAAAAAGTAAAAGAAAAAGTATTAAAGTCTTTTAAAAAGTTTTCTGTATGTCTGTTATCATTAATGATGCTGTTTACAAACATGGCAACGGTTAATGCTAATGATTATTCAGGAACATTGTATGTAGCACAGAATGACACAGGACTACATTATGTTGGTGGCTCAAGCAAGCATGGTATTTTATCAAGAAAAGTACACATTGGTAATTGGGCTGATGCAAAAACTGTGTTCTGTATTGAACATGGAAAAGAACTTGCAACAGGAACATATGTAGATGCAAGTTATTCGTCAAATATGTCGGTTGAATTGCAACAGGCAACACGAATTGCATATTTAGGGTGGTACTCTAAACATGGAGATGTATTATTAGAGAGTGGAAATATTGGTACTCTAAAATATGACTATGCTTTTACACAAATGATGATTTGGGAAAGTCAAGGAACAGGTTCAACATTTACTGATAGTTCAGTTCAAGCTAGATATGAAAGTTTTAAGACTGACATCAACAATCAAATTGCTCAAAAATCTAAACTTCCAAGTTTTGATGGCGGAAATATTGAAATGAATGCTGGAGATACTGTTACATTAACAGATACAAATGGTGTGTTGTCTGGTTTTAACTCATGTGATGGTACACTTGATGGAATTAGATTTGAACACACAAAGGGTAGCAATGATTTAAAGATTACAGTATCAGAAAATTGTAATACTGAAAACTTTATTTTAAACTTTAACAAATGTAGACAAATTGGATTGTATAGACATGATGGTGGAACTGATTTTAGACATTATCATTTTGGGTCACATCTTCCCTTATGCCCCGCTAGAGATGATGCACAGACACTTCCTACATTGCTCATATCATATCCATCACTAAATAAAAAATCTCTTGTTCTAGGTGCTGATGTATTGTTTGAACTACTACTTTCATTTTTTTTACTTGTTGTATTAGATTGATTATTAGTATTTGATGAAGTTGTATTTTGTGATGTGGAAGTACTTCCACCTGTATTAGAATTAACTGTAGATAGTATAGAGATTTCTCAAAATGAAGAAATAAATTATGATAGTTATATAAAGGTTGCCAAAGATAAAGAAGATGGAGATTTAAAAGATAAAGTAGAATATAACAAAATTGATACATCTGTAGTAGGGGAATATGAAGTTAAGTACTCATTAGAAAATTCTAGTTATAAGAAAGTTGAGAAAACAATAAAAGTAAAAGTAAATGAGGTTGTACAAGTTCAAGAACCACAAGAACCAGAACCAACTCCTACACAAGATACAAACACATCAAATAATCAAAACAATACAAGTGGAAGTACTTCCACATCACAAAATACAACTTCATCAAATACTAATAATCAATCTAATACAACAAGTAAAAAAAATGAAAGTAGTAGTTCAAACAATACATCAGCACCTAGAACAAGAGATTTTTTATTTAGTGATGGATATGATATGAGCAATGTAGGAAGTGTCTGTGCATCATCTCTAGCGGGGCATAAGGGAAGATGTGACCCAATTTATGATAGTGATGGTATCATTATAGGCATGAGAGCCACAATAGAATAACATATATGGTATAGAAACGCATAAATATTGATTTTAAGGAAGATTTGATAAAAAATGTATAATTACACTTAAAATTCAAAAACATCTCTTAAAATCCAAATAAATAGTGCGTTTTTTTATGATGATTAAATTATTGAACATATTAAAGATAAATATTAAAATAAAATTAGAAAGGATAAGATTATATGAGTAAAAAACTAGATACATTAATTAACAAGAAACAAAAAGAGATTGAAAAAATTGATTTAAAAATTGCAGAACTTGAAAAAAAGAAATTGCAAAAACAAGATGAATTAAAACCATTATTCGAGTTAAAAAAGAAAGAAGAAAAAATTCAAAAACAACAAGAAGAATTAGATGAAATCATCAATGGTTTAGAAAAATCAAAAGGAAACAATCAAATTGAAGAAAGAGAAGAATTAGGAGAAGAACATTATGGATAAGGCAACAGACAAAGAAAAAGAAAGACAAGATGAAGATAATAGAAGAAAAGAAGAATATCGTTATATTTCTAATAAAGAAGAAACAAAAAGACATGAAAGAAAAACTACAAGAAAAAGAAATAAAGATGATGAATTTGAAATAGAAAGAGATTAAAAATCTAATAAAGGAAGGATTGATACAATGAAAAAAATAGAAGAACAAATAGAGGAATTAGGGATAATATTTGATGAAGAAATGGCAGATTTTATAGCACAAGAAGAACCAGATGAGGTGCTTGATTATGAGTGATAAACTTAATAAAGCAAGACAAATGTTAGTAGATAGTTATGTTGCATCACTTGAACAAAACACTATTCCGTGGGTACAAGAATGGAAAGATTTTGATACACCTAGAAACGCAACAAATGGAAGAAAATATAACGGAACTAATCGGTTACTATTAGGTTTTATTGCAAAAGAAAAAGGTTATAAAGACCCTCGTTGGTGTACGTTTACTCAGATTGCGGATAAAGATGAAAAATACCACCCAAAAGAAAAGTGGCACTTAAAAAAAGGTAGTAAAGGTGTTCCTATTGAATATTGGTATATCATTGATAAAGAAACGCATAAATCATTAACATTTGATGAATATAGAACTTTAACAGATATTGATAAAGGATTAGAAGATAGATTTATATTGAGATGTAATACCTATACAGTATTCAATGCAGAGAACATTGAAGGAATAAAACCGTTTGAACCGCAAGAAAGAACTGACATAAATAGAGATGAAGTTTTAGAAAAAATGATAAAGAATATGAAGGTTGACTTTGAAGAAAAAGGAAGTAAAGCCTTTTATTCTCCTTCACATGATAAAGTGACAGTTCCACCGATTGAATACTTTAAAGATGACTATTCATTTCATGCTACAGCTTTTCATGAATTGGCTCATGCTACAGGACATGAAAGTAGATTAAATAGAAATTTAGAAGGGGGATTTGGTTCTCCTAGCTACGCAAAAGAAGAATTAAGAGCAGAGATAAGTTCATCATTTTTTATGCAAGAATTAAAGATAAATTTTGATGAAGAACATATAAGAAATCATACAGCCTATATTCAAGATTGGATTAGTGTTTTAAAGAAAGAACCTGACGAATTATTTAGGGCAATCAGAGATGCAAATGAGATAGCAGACTATATGAAAGATAAGGCTGAAATAGACAAAGAAATAACTGTAGATAAGGCTGAAAAAACGATTGATAAAGATGAAGATTTTGATATAGAAAGATAAATATAAGAGGTTGTTTAATCAACCTCTTATATGCTTTTTAGGAGTGATTATACAATGAAATGTAAAAGGCAATATGAATTATTAATGCTAGAATATTATGAAAAATTTCATGATGCAGATAGAATAAAAGTAATAAACAACAAGAGTGTATTTAAAGCTACAGAAGTATTATTTTATAAAAAATATGCAAGAAGCGGTATTATGAATAGTCCAACTTCTAATCAAGAAACAACAATATTTTTATTTGATTATTTAGAAGAAAATAAAATTTATAAAATAAATAAAGTAAAGGAAATGATTAAAAATGGCATATAGAATGATTGCACGAATAATTGAAGGTGTGAAAGAAAATGAAAATATTACTATTGAATGTGATGAAGTTACACAAGAAAGATTTAATCAATTACATCAAATTTTAAAAGATATGTTTGAAGAAAAGTATAACAATTTTGAATGTACAAAATGTGAAATAAATATATTTGATGATGATAGATTAATCATGAATTATAGACCAGATAAATATAACTATGAAAATAGATATGAAAATAGTTTTTATGAAGAATTAACAGGAATACAATTAATGAGTGAGAGAGATGAAAAACTAAACAATTATTTACAAAAATATAAGAAAAATATAATAGATAAAAACTATTTAAAACCAATACAACAAACATATCCTATTGAAGAATTTGAAAGAGAAAATCAAGAAGAAATTAAAAGTTATGAAGATATTTATTTTTATATAGAAACTATTTTAGATATAACGGACTTTGATATAAAGTACAATCAATTAAACGAAAGATATAGTTTAATTGATAAACAAAATGGATATTTAGGTGGAGCAGATACATATAAAAATATCAATAATTTAGAAAATATTATTGATAGATTAGATATGTATATTGAAGATACATTTATTGAAAGTGTTGAAAAAGAAATTCAAAATAATAACAAAGAATTTGAAACAAAATCTAATTATAGTGACATTGTCAAACAGGCAAGAAGTGATACAAAAAATCATATAATGTCTAAAGAATATGAATATGATATTGAAATAATTGACTTTGTAAATAGAGTAGGAGATTACAAAAAACAATTAGAAAATACAAATAAAGTTAATGAATTTTTTCAACTATTCGATAAAGAAAAAGATACATATATAAAAAAAGAAATAGTAAAAAAATTGGAAGATGCTTTTGAAAATCATGTCTTTTTTGAAATGGAAAATGGTAAAATAATGGAAGTAGATTTAGATAATTTTGGTTATAAATTTGAAAATAAATTATCGTATGCAGAGCAAAAACAAGAAGTGTTTGAAATGTATTTAGATACATTGAATAAGCCACATTTATCTAATGAAGAAATTGAAAAATTAAGATATGAAGAAATTGTTATTCATAATAATTGTGATAGTATTTTAGAAGAATTTCAAGAAAGTGTAAGATATGATTTCTATGATTATTCTTTATTAAAAAATGACTTGTTTGGAGATGAATTTTATTTAACAAAACAACAATGTGAAGTCATGGGATTAAAAGAAGAATATGAATATGAAGTTGAACAAGAAAAAGAAAATATGTTAGATTGGTGCAAGGATATGTTGGGTAAAGATGTAAAATATAATCAAGCAACTTTGGAACAGAAACAAGAGCTATATTTTGTATATAGAGATGGTAGAAAAGATAATGAAACATTTCAAAAACTTAACACTTTAAATAATTGGATAGAGCATGATATTAAAGAAAAAAATCAAAAGGAAATAGAAGAAAAAGATATTATAAATTAATAAATAAAAGGGTTGGCATTAATAAAGAATGTCAATCCCTTTTTTATTATAAATATGCCTACGGCAATTTGAGGGGTGTTAGGGGGTCGCCCACTAACAAGTAGGTGTACGGAAGTACACCATGCTTGCTATATAAACGATTAAAAATAGAATAAAATCCTTTAAAATCAAGGGTTTAGGGGTGGATAAATTAATTTTTCCACCCCACGGAGTTTGGAAAGAAAAAACGTAGTAAAATCAAAGGTTTAGGGGTAGAAAAAGAAATATTTCCACCCCTAAATGGTTAAAAGGTTTTGAAATAAACATAGATTATGGTATTGTAAAAAAGGAAGGAGAGATATATTGATGAATGAAAATGAAGTATTTGAAATCATAAAAAATAAAGGTCTTTTTGATGAAGAAATAGCAAATGAATATAATAATTTTATATGGCATTTGAATGATATGAGAAAAAAACACAAAGAACAAAAATGGTATTCAAAAGGGAATATAAAAGATGAGGGTATCTTATGGTTAATGGAGGTAAGTTATAATTATGACAGTCATAGGAAGATTGATGCCGAACTAGAATTTTTTAAGAAAAGGATTTATTACTACCAAGATATTTTAAATCAAGAACATCATCTTTTAGACTATAAAGATATGAATATTTTAGAATTAGAAAGTTATTTTAATCGCTCTAATTCTAGCATAAAAAAAACAATCCAAAAGTTGATGTTAGAACATTCTAGTTACAAATATTATAATGACGGAAAAACATATATTAAAAGTGAAGGAGTAAAGTTTATAGAAGAAAATTATTATAAGAGAGAGTACTTAAAACGATTAGAAAATTTACACCTTGATTTAAAGAAACAATTAGGAAATGAGGGATAAAAATGTACGAACATAATGGAAGAAAATATGATAGATTTGATATTAGAATTACAAGTGAAGAAAAAGCATTGATGAAAACTAAAGCTAAACTTTATGGATTTAATACACTTGCTGATTATATTGTTGCTAGTGCTATATATGAAAATCTTTATGTTGAAGAAATTGAAGGAAAAGATGAAGTGACAAAGATTGTAAATACATTTATAAACAAGATAGAAGAACATAACTATTTGATTAGAGAATATCTAAATAAAAATATGATATTAGATAATGAAAAAATTCGGCAACAATTAATAGAACAACAAAAAGAAATGGCTATGATGATTGATGAATTGAAAAACACAATGATAGATAAGCTATATGTTAATCAAAAAAGAAAAGCTACTGCTTTTTCAAAGAAAGGGGAGTGATTATTGATGCCTATTACAAAAAGAAAACCAATCAAAGGAAAACAAGGGTTAAGTTACTGTGTAAATTATGTTCTCGATAAAGAACATGAAGGACACAAGTATAGTAAAGATGTAGGATTAAAAACAGGTGTAAACTGTTCAACTGAATTTACTGTTGAAGATTTTATGAGAAACAATAGAAAATATCATAATGAAAATGATGAAAGGAGTGCTTATCATATAGTACAATCATTTCATTATGAAGATAAAATCACACCCCAACAATGTCATGAGATGGGAGTTAGATTAGTTAAAGAATTATATCCTGACTTCCAATGTTTAGTTGTTACACATACTGATAGAAATTGTCTACACAATCATATAATAGTAAATGCAACATCAATTATGGGAAGAAAGCTAGAAGATAGATTAGCAAATAAAAATGAGGGGTTATATGGTTTAAGATATAAGAGTGATGAAATAGCAAAAGAATATGGGTGTAGAATAATAGAAGATGCACCAAAGATAACAAGGCATAAATCATCAAATATCTTATATGCTTATTCTAATGAGAGTTGGAAAAGCAAAATACAAGCAAGAATTAATGAATTGAAATTAACTGAAATGTCTTTTGATGATATGTTAAGAAAATTAGCACTTGATGGATTTGAGATAAGGAATAGAGGAAAATATATTTCGGTTAGACCTTATGGAGCAAAAAAATTTACAAGATTAAAAACAATAGGTAAAGAATATGAAGAACAAACTTTAAAGCAATTCTTTTTTGAAAAAACAAGAAAAAGTACAAGCTATGATTTTAAAGAATTTTTACAAATACAAAATCCTTATGCTGAAAAATTTGAAGAAACAGCATTAAGAAGTAAAGAGGCTATTATAAAGAGTGGATATAGTATTGTTGATGGTAAACTGTACCCTAAATATCAATTAGCAAAGTATTATGAAATGAAAAAGTATAATGATGTATGTAGAGAAATAGAAATACTTAATAATGAAGGTATTCAAAGTTATAATGACCTTATAGATGCTACAAGTAAATTAGAAGAAGAAATAACAACAAAAGAGCATGAAAATAATTTAACGATTGAAAAATATAACTCTTTACAAAGGAATATTCCTATTGCATCAATATATATTGAAAAATATAATGACTATCAAATTTATCAAGAAAATGTAGAAATGTTTGGAATTGAAAATGTACAAAAAAATCAAGATGTAAAACTTTTTGAAAATGCTAGAGAAGAACTAAACAATATTGAATTGAATGAAGTTAAAGAATTACTAAATCAAGCGAATGTTTTAAAAATGGAAATAAACAAAAATGATGCGTATTTATCATATTTAAAAAATAAAATGAGTGACTTTGAACACATGAGAAAAATTGTAATTGAAAAAGATGAACATTATATCAAGTCAATACATTTCTCTAATAAGATGATTGATAGACAAAGAAGTGATAACAATACATACTGTGTAAAGTTGCCTTATACAAACCAATATGTATATTTGAATAGAAAATCAGTTGTATGGGATAGATATGATGTATCGGCTACAATGTATTTGATAAATGATGATGAATATAAGATATATGATAAAGATAATAATTATGTTCAATCAGTATCGGCGGATAAGTTAGAGGAAATTAGCAATCAAGAAAGAGAGAAAATTTTAGAAAGCAAGAAAAAAGAAGAATAAAGATGCGAAAAAAAGCATCTTTTTTCATAAACTTCTAATATGTGTTGACAGTAATACACATAAATAGTATAATAATAGTGTAGAAAGAGAGAGGTATTGAATATGGAAGTAATATTAAAAGAACCAAACAAAAAACAAAAGATTGTTGAAGTTGATAACTTAAAGCTTAAAACAATCTATAATCTATTAAAATGTAGTTCTATTGAATGTTTTGGATATGTTAAAAAATTGCAAGAAAACAATATTGATATAGTGTTAGATGAAGAAGGAAAATTAACTTATAAACCACAACTTAATATTGTTATTGAAAATGATGAACAAAAAATAGTTGATATTTTAGTTGGAAATGTCTTATTTGTTGGAGTTGATGGAGAGGATTGGGTAGGATTAAATAAAGAACAAATAGACATTGTAAATTCACTTCTCAATAGTAATATGTCTTATATGATACTTGATAATAAGATTATTAATACAAGTATATTATATATATAATCATAGGTGGAAGTACTTCCACCTATAGAATAGATAAAAAATAAGAATTGAAGGAGATAATGAAAATGGCACTAAATGATTTAATGAGTAACGGAGTAAAAACAAAAAAGATACATATAGATGATATTAGATTGAACAAACTTAACAACTACCCTTTAAGCGAAATAGAAGAACTTGAAAAATCTATTTTAGAATATGGGCAACTTGAAAATGGAATTGCCTATGAAGAAGATTGTGGGGATAACAAAAAATATACATTATTAAGCGGACATAGAAGATGTACTGCAATTAAAAATCTATATGATAAAGGATTGCATGATGGTATGGTTGATGTGAGATTGGAGCAAAAGCCATCAACTATCTATGAAGAAAAGAAGAAAATAAACCACGCAAATTTACAAAGGAAACTAAAGCCAGAGGAAATACAAGAAATAAGAAAATCAGCAATCGACCTAGCATTACAGGAATTTGAAAGAAGAAAAGGAACTGATGAAGAAATCAAATTTAATAGTGATTGTAAGAATTTAAGTGAATGGGTTGGAAAAGAAGTAGGTATTAGCGGTAGACAAGTTAGAACATACTTAAAACAAATGAAAGAAGAAAATAATACTAATAATAAAGATAATGAAAATAACAAAAAGGAACAAGAAAAGCCACAATATACAAAAACACAAGTTATAAAGGAATTATTATCAATCGCAAGAAAGATTGATAAATTAAATGACAAAATAACTACTAATGAATTAGAAATCATATTTGAAGGAAATGGAAAAAAGTGTTCAGTTTCAACACTTTTAAATAAAGAAAGCGAAAGATTTAATTTTTTCGCAAGTTATATTGAAGATAATAGAAAAGGAGAGTAAGAAAAATGAAAGTTTATTCAATACAAAATAAAAAAGGTGGAGTTGCAAAAACTCAAACCGCTTTAAATTTAGCATATTATTTATCACAACATGGAAAGAAAGTATTATTAGTAGATAATGACCCCCAAGCAAATACAACAAAGATTGTATTAAAACCAAAGGAAAAGGGCGGAAAGGACAATGCTTTGAAACTTGTTGAAAAATATAATAAAACAGGAAAAGAATTGTTAGAAAGTTGTAATGTGTTACATAATTATGTGATGCAAACACCTTTTGAAAAAGATATTAGCGATATTTATTTAGACCCCAAAATCATTAAACAAACAATTCAACATACTCAATATGATAATTTAGATATTGTACCATCATCAAATAGACTATCAGTTGTTGATACTCAAATAAAAATGAGTGGTAGAAATCCTAGCGGTCGATTAAGACAAGCATTTAATCAAATTCAAAATGATTATGATGTTGCTATTATTGACAATTCGCCTTTTGAAAATGCACTCACTTATAATGCTATGTGTTCGTGCTATAAAGAAGGAGATACAATTATAATTCCTATTAAAATTGATGAAAGTGGTTTAGAGGGATTAGATGCAACATTAAATACTTTGTTTGATTGGTTAGAAACTGAACAGTTAGACTATGATTTTAAAATCCTAGTAACTATGGCAAATAGAAACAATGTTGATAAGGAATGGACTAATACATTGAAAGAATTATTTAAAGAAAGGGTATATGATACAACTATTCGTTATCAATCAAAACCTGTGGTAGATTGTAGTACGAAGAAAGAAATTTTAATCGAAAAATCAAAAGAGAATGTAGCAAATGATTATAGAGAATTTTGTAAAGAAGTGTTAAGCCAATTTTAAAAGGTGGAAGTACTTCCACCTTTTTTAATTCTTATATATGCTATCAGCAAAAATTTCTTTTCTATCAATGAATATAGCTTGAATTATTGTAAGACCAAACCAAATTAAAACTTCATAAGTAATATCCATGTTCATAGCTGTATATGATTTTATTAATACTATATTGCTGATATTGAAATAAGAACATATTGCAAAAGCAACAAACATATCTACAATAAATAGTATGAATACAAAAAAATCTTTTTTTGACATTTTTCTCCTTCCTTCCTTAAAAATATTCATTTATTCCTTTAATTCTATCATATTTTTAAAAAAATCGCAAGAACCTTGCGAAAACCCAATAAAATATTCAAAATGTGCAATAATAAGTTGGGTGGTATAAGTGATTGGTATGATACTTAAAAATATGAGATTATCAGCAAATCTAACACAAATGCAACTAGGCAAAAAGGTAGGACTTGCAGATACAACAATATCAAGTTATGAAAGAGAAAATTCTAATCCAACATTCGACAACATAATCAAGATTGCTAAAGTTTGCGGTTATAGATTGAAAGTAATGGATAGAGAGCGGAAATATAACTGACATTGAAGAATGGGAGAAGGAAAAAGATTTTTAATGTTATTTATATTATCAACAATTTTGTGTAAAAATATTGATAATTAGAATAAAATATAGTATAATATATATACTAATAAAGAGTAGTTATGCTCAAAAAAGTTGGAATACCCTTGCCATAGTAGGGAGCGAAAAAAGTTGGAATACCCTTGCCATAGTAGGGAGCAAAAAAAGATGGTAATTCTAATTAGAGAGTTACCATTGTTTTTTTAAGGAGAAACATATATGAAAACATTAAAGATATATTATATAGATGATGAATACATAAATTATTTAAGAAAGTTTGATAGTAAAGTTCCTTTTAACAAAAACAATACAAGACCATATATAGGAGTGGTGTATTCTTTTAATGATAAAAATTACTTTGCACCTTTATCAAGTCCAAAACCAAAACATATAAAAATGAATGCTAAAGCTATTGATATTTTCAAAATAAATAATGGAAAGTGGGGAATTGTTAATATTAATAATATGATACCTACACCTATAGAATGTTTAACGGAAGTATTACCAAGTGTAAAAGATGAGCAATATAGAAATTTGCTTGAAAATCAAACAACATATATTAATAACCATAGAAAAGAATTATTAACGAAAGTAAAACAATTTCAAACTCAATATCAAAAAGGTTATTTATCGCCTACGGTAAGAGAAAGATGTTGTGACTTTGAATTATTAGAAGAAAAATGTAAAGAATATACAAATATTAGTAATCAACGGACAAGAGTAAAATCTATTTATGATGATTTTGATATTGAAAAATAAGGTATTGATAAAGCATATTGAAAGTAATACAATAGATATGTAAATAATAAGCATTGATACATTGCAAATGTGGAAGTACTTCCACTTTAAAAAAGTTACTGAAAATGAGTAACTTTTTTAAAAACTATTAAAATGTGTTGACAGCAACACACATAAATAGTATAATAATAGTGTGATAGGAAAGGGAGTTCAAGGGAACTCAATAAGGAAAACAAACATGAAAGAAAAAGATTTAAAGATTGATAAGTTTGTAAAATCATGTATGAATAATACATATAGTAATGGAGCAAAAGAAAACAATGAATGGTATGTAAAATGCCTAGGAAAAGCTAAAGATACAGAAGATTTTTTACAATATTATTTTAGTACTTATGATAAAAAAATCATCTGTTGTCAAGCATACGGAGAATTATTAAAAAGAAGTACGCACTATGCTGGTTTTGATATGCACGTTAAAAATATTCTTTATAATGCAAACAAAATCTTCTTAACATATTCAGACGTAGGAAGTTTAAAAATTGGTAATGAACAATGTTCGTTTTATATTCGTAATGGATATGGAGATGGAGAAATGTATGGGTTCATCTTTGATAAAGACAATGAGTATATTTCAGCAATAGACCATTTTATGGAGTATTCATCATTAGTTGATGGAAAATTTGATATTTATAATTATGATTGCGGAGATGATGTTTTATGTTCGATTGAAGGAAAATATATGATTTATTATTTTAATGGAAATGTAGCATTTGTTGAAGTAAATTAAATTAGGTGGAAGTACTTCCACCTAATAACAAAATAGAACAAAGGAGAAAAATAATATGGTAAAAGGTCAAAGATATTTTAAAAAGATGCTAGAACAGGTAGGAGATAATTCAAAATTTAAAGAAGTATTTCCTACTGTTCAAAAACCAATATTAGAAGTTGGAAAGAACGTGATTTTATTATTGGATAATGGAGATACAATAATGACAAGTCCTGTAGTTAATTTTTCGATTAATGATAGTGGAAGAATTGAAATAATTACACAAAATACTATTTATATAAAACTATAAAGGAAGGTAAAGAAAATGTACAATATGATTGATTTATTTGGAAAACACTCTAGGATTATTCTTACAATCCTTGTATGGGTATTAGTTTTAATTAATATGGTTGATAAAAATAAAAACTTTGAAAGCAAGTATAACAAAATGCAAAATATAAAAAACAATGTTGGCTTTGCAGTAACTTTTACTTTGTTTGCTTTGCTATCTAAAGTGGTTAGTGAATTTATTACTACAATTAATATATCAAAAAATAATTCCACTGATATGTTTTTATTAAATTGGTTTATTCATATTCTATTAATGATTTTAGTTTTAGAATTTTTTAAAATTTTACTTGGCATTGAGGATAGGGTATTTTTGATATTGTATATTCCTGTAACATTATTAATAACAGGTGGTGCAATGAAAGAATTTGTAGTATCACTAATAATCAACAATACAGCTATATCTTTATTTACATTGTCTATTCTATTACAAGCTATTATTGGTATGGGATTGTTCATGGTTTATAATTTATGTGTATATGAAAGGATTGTTTATAAAGATGAAACGAATTAGAGGATTTAAAAGGGATTTTGAATTAGATTTACTACTAGCATTAGACGAATTAACTCATGTGATGGATAATTGTTTTAGTGATGTATCTATCTTACTTGAAATGAGAGAAAGAGGCTATTTCCAAGATGCAAAAGATGATGAAAAAATAGTTGATATGATAGAAAGATATAAAAGCAATGGAAAAGACAAATGATGAACTTATAAGAGAATTTGCTAAATCAATGTATGATATGCCTCAATCATTATGTTGTTCTTATTGCACAAAAGAAAAATGTATTACTGATGAAAAAGGTGGTTTAAGCCATAAGAGTTGTGTTGATTGTATAAGTGATTTTTGTGGGAGAATGAAGAAAAGGAAAGTAACATATAATAGCGATATTTTGCGATATACGGAGCAAACTATAAAATACAATAATCTCTATACTATATAGTAAAACAACTCATACAAGCCAAAATAAAGCTATTTGAGATAAGAAAGGAGAAATAAATACAATTATGATAAAACAATCAACAGGGTGGGCAGTTAAGTATATAGAAAAAAATGGAGTAGAAAATTATATTGAAAAAATCAAAGAAGATTATGAAGAACTAGAAAAAGACTTTGAAAAATATAAGGAAAATCATGAGGATTGGTTACGTTTTACTAAAAGAGAAATGAAAAAAGAAGTAATTAAATCTAATACTTTACTTTATAAAGATACTGAAACATTTCTATTAGAACTATATGCAAATGATAATTTAGAAATTATCCCTATAAAAACATTCCAAGAATTTGAAAATGGTATCAAATATGTAAGAGGAGATACATTTGATACAGTGTTTGTAACTAATGATAATCCAGAAAAATTAAAATCAACATATAGATATAGAGTTCGTGGTATTCATAAAGAAATCAAACTTCTTTGGAAAGCACAAAATAATGAAGATGAAAAAAAGGAATAAGCATGACATTATGCAAATTCCTTTTTTATTTATATATAAATTTGGGAAGGGAATATGAAGGCTACATTGTAATAATAAGTTATATTTATGATTAAAGATAAATGATAGAAATTAATTACAAGCATATATTTTTTGAAGTTCTATCATATTTGCATAGATACAATGTAACTCATATTTATATAAGCAGTATTTTCTACTACAAAGAAATTATAAATCAAGGAAAATTAAAGTCAACGTTTTTCTTTATATATTAATATATTTTTGTATATATTGTATATATTGTATTATGTGACGGTAAAAGTCCACGCAACTGACGGTAAAAGT
>UMAY01023353.1_pt1 | contig 25152 bp, 30 predicted proteins | sample 1963831 | NCBI WGS metagenome assembly UMAY01 (sample SAMEA4835928, study PRJEB28245) | human gut metagenome | biome: gut microbiome; material: fecal sample | place: Denmark | collected 2008 | reverse complement strand
TCCTGTACGATACCAAACAATAAAGCCGACACCTACACAAGAAGATAGCTTCAACTGGCCGCGAACCACCCGTGACAAAAACCAAGATCCCCTCTCCTCTTTTCTCTTATTGCAAGAAACCTTCCCATGGAATCTCACCAACGGAAGGTTTCTTATTTTATCAGCGCAAAACACGAACGGGGAAAAATGCTTGAGTAGAAAAAATAATTTTCAGCCGTCCTCCATAGCTATAAACGTCATCAAATAAAGTTGTATATTTACAAAAAAAATAGTACAATACAAGATATTCAGATGATGAATAAGTTCAGGAGGTTTACCCCAATGAGTGAAATCATTAAAACTAATGCAGAATATTCAAAATGGATTAAAGAAGTTTCTTTAAGATTCCGCAACAGTCAGATAAAAGCTGCAACAAAAGTTAATAGAGAAATGCTGTTATTTTACTGGTCTATTGGGCATGATATATCAGAGAATTACAATGAAATCAAATACGGAAAATCTTTTTTCAAAAATCTTAGTCTTGATTTGCAGGATGCTCTACCTGATGTAAAATCATTTTCTGTAACTAATTTAAAATATATGAAATATTTTTACGATTTATACAATAATTCAAATCGTCAACAACTTGTTGACGATTCAGAAGCACAAATATGTCAACAAGCTGTTGATGATTCTATTTTTATGATTCCGTGGGGACATCATATTCAGATAATTAATAAATGTAAGGGGAATTTGGATAAAGCTTTGTTTTTTGTTAAAAAGACATATGAAAACAACTGGTCAAGAGCCGTCCTTTTAAACTTTCTCGATACAAACTTATATGAAAGAGAAGGCAAAGCCATTACAAATTTTGAAAAGCTGCTTCCTGATATTGGGAGCGATCTTGCCAGAGAAATCACAAAAGACCCATATAATTTTGATTTTCTTACTCTCAGAGAAGGGTATGATGAAAAAGAATTGAAAGATGCACTCATGGATAATATCCAAAAATTTCTTCTTGAATTAGGTCGTGGATTTGCTTTTGTCGGTAGAGAATACCGACTTCTTGTCGGAGATACTGAACAATTTATTGATATGCTGTTCTACAACATACAAAAGCACTGTTATGTTGTAATTGAAATCAAGACAAGGGCATTTGATCCCGGAGATATGGGACAATTAGGAACCTACATTGCAGCAACAGACGGAATACTACGAGCAGATAATGATAATCCTACAATTGGCTTGCTTATATGCAAAACAAAAGATAATGTTCTGGCTCAATATGCTACCAGTGCAGTAAACGTTCCTGTTGGAATTTCCGAATATGAACTTAATAATCTGATTCCTGATGACTATAAAAGTTCCATGCCTACTATTGAAGAGATAGAACGGGAACTGAAAGACTAACATATTGCTTGTTCTAGGCAGTATATAAACGCCTATATAATACAACAGCAGGAAATCTGTATATGACTTCCTGCTGTATTTTTAATTTGTTTATTCAACTCATGAATCACAATTTCTTCTGCCCTAGCAAAAATGATTTTCAGTCGCCCTCCATAGCAATAAACATCGTCAAATAAAGTTGTAGATTTACAAAAAAAAATGTTACAATACAAGAAAGGTTATAAAGAAGGCTTCACTTCTGGACTATTAGCAGGACAATTAATGTTAGGTGCACTGATTAACCGCCTCATCATGAGCGGTCGAAGTGCTGAGGTTGGAAAAGCTGCTACTGACAGCAACTTCCGCAATAAACTCTATAAAGAATACGACATTAAACCAGAAGATTTCTTATAAGCAACCAAATAGGGAGGTGGTAAAAAACACCTCCTTTTTTCATCATTTCAATCTCTCCGCAGCCTCTTTCGTAGCTGCTGATCTTACACACTCCTCTTCCGACAGAGTGACCTGCATGGCAAGCTTGCTTCCGCGGAATCTCTCCGCAGCAAAACACAACCCGTTATTGTATTTGTCCAGATACCGGGAATCAATCTGATCCGGATCACCCAGAAGCACGATCTTTGTGTTGCTTCCGGCTCTGGTCAGGATACCGCGGATCTGGGAGATACTGCAATTCTGGGCTTCATCAATGATAAGGAATACATTGTCCAGACTCCTGCCTCGCATGAAAGACATGGACTCTATCCGCAGGATGTCCTTATCGATCAGATATTGTCCGTATTCCGAGATCCGCTCCGGCACATCATTGTCTGTCAGGAAAGACCTATGAAACCGAAGTTCTGCAAGATGTTCAAGATTGTCCATGGCAGGACGTACCAAAGGAGACATCTTCTCCAACTCTGTTCCCGGCAGGGCTCCCAGTTCCTCACTGTCAAACCGTACATTGCACCGGGTATAGAGGATATTTCGGTAAACATTCAGATCTACTGTCTGCTCCAGGGCACAGGCAAGGGCAAGGAACGTTTTCCCGGTTCCTGCCGGACTTTTGACAAAAACAAACGGAGCAGACTCTGCATCCATCAAAAGGCTTTCCATAACAAATGCCTGTCCGCAGTTCCGGTAATTTACTCCAAACGGTTTCTTGTCTGCCTGATACAACGGATATATCCGGCCCTCAAAGTATCTTGCCAGAGTCACTTCCCCACTGGGACTGATAAGCTCCAGGAACTGGTTCTCTTCCAGAGCAACTTCTTCCTGCGCAAGACTGAAAAGCTTTTCTACCGGAGCCCCATCATCAAGGATTGTACTCTGCCATAATTTTTCCTCACTTTTCAGCCAGATCTTTGTCCTGCCGGTGTATACCAGATCTTTGTCTTTCAACCTGTTTTTTCGATAATACTCCGTCTTTAACGGGATCATATCCGCAACAACCTGCATCCCTACATCGTTTGTTACCAGGGCAACTTCCGCCAACGGATTCTCAAGCTTTACCTGGATGGCAGTACAAAGGATCAGGTTGTCATTCTTTGACAGATCAGAAACACAGGGACCGAAGTCCGATGCATGGGCAAGGATATCCTGTACCGATAAATATTTCACAGAAACTTTTCCTCCCTGCTCCATTTCCACTCCTTTCCATAAACTGCCCTTTTTACGGATATCCGACAGGACGCGGAATACTTTCCTTGCATGATAACCCAGTTCTCCGGCTTCGTTCTTTTTTTTATCCAGCTCTTCGATCACAGTCATGGGGATCACAACGTCCCTGTCCGCAAAAGAAAGTATGGAAGCCGGATCACACAGTAAAACATTGGTATCCAAAACATATATCTTCTGCATATGATTCCTCCTCTTTTTGGGGTTTTCTATAATATGCTGATTTTCTGACAAAATAAAGAATGCGCACATTTTTTCTTTTTTTCAGCACATTAATTTGAAAACTAAAAAAGGAGGAATCAAAATGAATTTCAAAAAGTTAATGTTAAGCGTCGGGCTTTCCGCCATGGCACTTCTTGCTATGCCGGGCTCCACACTCACATCCCCTGTATCCGTACAGGCAGCCGCCCATGAGCACATCCTGGAAACCTACATTACCAAACAGCCAACCTGTACAGCCACAGGGACCGAGATCCGTAAATGCCAGACATGCGGAAAGATCACAGATACGATCAAACTTCCCAAAGTTGCCCATTCCGTGAAAACAAGGACCGTCAGGAAAGCAACTACCACACATACAGGAGTGGCCGAGACTTATTGTGTTGTCTGCCAGAAAACGATCAAAAAGACATCTTTGCCAAAACTGACAAAGAAATGCGCACATACCTATAAGAAAACGGATACGATCCCAGCAACCTGTACATCCAAAGGCTCCATTACTGTTACCTGCAAAAAATGCGGGACATTGATCAGTGAAAAGACTCTGCCAAAAACAAAGCATGAATATGTTACAGAAGTAACAAAAGCCCCGACACTTACTTCCGTCGGACAGGAACGTACTTACTGCAAGAACTGTACAAAAACACTGGAATACAACACTCTTCCAAAACTTGAGGATGCCACTGCCCTGAGCCAGGACTCTGCGGAGCTGACGATTGGCAGCACACTCCAGCTCACATTAAGCCCGACAAACAAAAAGGTGACATGGTCATCTTCCAACCGGGCGATTGTGACCGTTAACAGAAATGGCCTGGTCAAGGCATTGCGTACAGGAGAAGCTACCGTAACCGCTCTTTACAAAGGACAGAAATTTACCTGCGATATCACAGTCAAGGATATAGAATGTAGCCATGAGGATACCGAAGAAGTGATCTTACGGGATGCCACCTGTACCAAAAACGGCCTTGAAGCAGTCAGATGCATAGAATGCGGGAAAGACCTTGATATGATCACCATCCCGGCTACAGGACACGAATGGGAAACCGTTGTATCCAAAAAGGCAACCTGCGACAAAGACGGGGTATCTTATGAGAAATGTGCCAACTGCGGTACGAAGAAGCGTGGCTCCGAAGAAGTGATCGAAGCATCCGGTCATAAGTTCACCTACAAGATTGTCCGCAGAGCAACAACATCCAGGACTGCACTTGTCCAGGAATCCTGCAGTGTATGCAAAAAGAAAGGGGCTAGCAAGGTATATCCTGCCATTGAGTTCAAGCCACAGTTGAACTTAAAAGCCAAAACACTCCCGGCAGGAAACGAAGTAAAAATCCTGATCAGGGACGAATCCGGCTCTGTTTTAAGCTGCTCTAAAAAATTATCTGATATGGATAAGGCATATTACGGAAAGGTGATCAAATGGTCCTCATCCAATCCGGATGTTGCCACTGTAGACAGCGAAGGAAACGTTACAGCCGTAAGCCCTGGAACTGCAAAGATTTCCGTAAAATACTATACTAAAACTTTAAGCTGTATCATCACAGTAAGATAAGCAATACAACAAGGTAAACAAAAAGAAGCTTTCCAGTATTTGGAAGGCTTCTTTTTTTAAGGATCATAGCTTCAGCGTGATCTCCGGGCATGTCACCTGATATGTCCATCCATATTCCAGACATACCCTCCGCAGCAGGCATTCCGGACTGCTTATTCCGTCATCCTTCATCTGCTTAACTGCATTCTTTAAAACAGACACGATAAAGTTTCTGGAAAACGTATCCGGTGCCGTAAGGGTGGCAAAACATTGATCCGTTTCGGATAACAGCTTCACCCTGTGGTCCAGATCCCCGCTTGCTAAGGATATCTCTACCGTAAAGATGTCTTCTGCTTCAAACACCCACTCGGTCAAAAGGGATGCAGCTGTCCGTACCAGACGGCTGATTACCTTTCCATCAACCAGAAGTTCCCCTTTCATTATAGGGCTGGAACAGGAGGTGTTCACATATAGCTTAAACGCTCTCCCGTTTCTGAGAGTCGTACAAAGCACCTCTTCATCTGCAACGGTCTGTGTCCTGAGCAATCCGTTTACCCAGCTTTCCCAGCTCCTGCTCACCCTCACCCAGCTGCGTGATAATACCGCGGTATCCATTAATGTTTCCATAAAAAATTTCTCCCTTCATTTTTTTACTAATATGGACTTTGACAGGGAAAACAAAAAAAGTGAATTCGAATTCACTTTTTAAAAGAGGATGTCCCGGCAGGATCACCCGCCAGGACCAAGTATGAAAAAGAAAAAAGTGTTCCGGTTTTTACCGGCACCCTTAATATGATGAAAAAATTAAATTTGTGCTTTCATGTTTTCCATATAAGAGGCTATATGCGGTGCCGTTTCACGCAGCCCATCCGGATCACTGAAGCTCAGCCGGAAAGCTTCTGCGAAGTATTCCATTCTTGTCGATGTGTTCTGGTCGGATATATGGTACTTCTCCTTCAGTGCAGGCATCTCAGCTTCCATGGAGTCTACAACCGTCTGGCTGTCCGACATAAATGAATCCGAATTAAAGTCGTTAAAGTCTATGATATGCCCCAGTTCATGGTAAACAGCCTGGCTGAGTCCTTCCTTATTAGCTCTTAAAAACAACAGCCTTTCACAGACACCATTCCCCTTGCTCAAATGCGTCAGTCCATCCGTGATGGTATTTTCAGACAGTGTCCCGTCATAGGACTGTCTCGGATTATCGCAGACACAGATATCATACGGCTCCAGATACTTTAAATACTTTGCCTCCATGTTGTTATACATATCATATACATATCCGACATAGCGGGAAGCTTCCTCTGAATCACTCCTTATTGACAGGTCACATTTATATTCTTTTGCCAAATAGCCTCCCCAGACATATCCCATGTCCGTACGTGCCCATGTCCCGTCATCGCTGAGGATATTGACCTTTTCTCCCTTTTTGTACTTCCCTGCAATTTCGCTGTTCTTATCAGGGCTTTTACGGATATTAAGGTTTACCACCGCATATCCTGTCTCTTTTGGTATCGCCGGTTTCACTGCATCCATGACAGATATAAGTTCGACTGTAGGCAGTGGCTCCGCAGAGACGGGCACACTTAAGCATCCTGCCATTACCGCGCATAAAAAAATTCTTTTAAACCTCATAATATCTCCTTTCTGATTTTTTTTGCGCCGATAATATGACCGAAAAATGCTCCTTCGTGCTACAAAAAAAAGAGCTGCTTGGCACAGCTCTTATCTGCGGAAACGCTTTAAGATTTTTTTAAACCCGCTTTCTTTTTCGGGAGGCTTTTCGCTCTTTTCTTCATGGAGGATACGCTCCTCACATATTTTGCATACCATCCCGCTTCCTTCCGGAATGATCTCTCCGCAGCAGACACATCGATCTTCCATACAAATACCTCCAAAATTATTTTCTTAATACGAACCTGATCTTATCCGACTCCGCGGACTCCTCTAATCCTCAACGGTACGGGCCAGAATCAATCCCGGCCCGTTCTTTCTTATTTGTATTTTTTCACAGATACTCCGCTGACTTCTGTTCCAGTCTCGATCGGGATCATCAGATATTCCCTTCCATCGATTTTCTGGCGTTTGACGATCTGCGCTCTTTCCGGATCTACCTCAATGGATACCCCTGCGGTTTCAATATGTACTTTCTTCGGAAGGATATTCTCCAGTACAAGCGCCCCGTCCTCTCCCACAGTGGAATCAAACACATCCGCGGCATCCTCCGTATCCGATATCCCACAGTCACTGAGTAACGCCATCATCTCTTTTTTATTAACGGAAGCAGGCATCACACTGTCTGCATTTGACCCTGCAATGTCAAAAAGCATGGTCTGGATCTTCTCTGCCTGGTCGTAATCACAGTTTAATTTCTCCGCCATTTCCTTAAAGGAACTTAACTGTTCTTCTGAATTTAACGGAAGCAGGCATCCGGTCAGTTCCCTTGCAAAATCCCTGCGGAGGCATTTACAGGATTTCCCGTAATACAGCGCAGCATGAAGATCTGTACCCCTGTCATTAAATGCCGGGAATAAGATCCCGTTATCTGGTTTGCCTATCACCCAGCCTTTTTTCCTGTCGGAGATGCAGCTCTTTTCCGGATCATAGCAAAGTTCCGGTTTATCAAACTTTGCAGGACAGAAACAGATATGAAGGAAATGATATACCTCTTCAGATGCATCCGGGATCGTATCTTCATCCATGCCCTTTCCCGGAATATCATAGGTTCCTTCTGCCGCCAGGATCAGGTAGCTTTCCGGATTGTCATAAGTTTCCATTACCCTGTCATAGAAGGCATCCAGAAGCCCTTCATCCATCTTGCTGTTCAAAAGCTTACAAAACGCATCCTGAGTCCCGCCTTCTGCTTCCTGCTTTAACGGAAACTCCATATTGAACAGCTTTCCGCCGATCTTTCCGGTCAGGGAACTTTTCAGGATATCGAAATACTTTTCCAGTTCCTCTTCCGGCAGTTCAAATGGGGAAATATTAAAACTTAATACCTTGTTCTTATCCTTATCAACATAGCATCCAGCTATCTTACCAATGCAGCTGTACTCCGGCTTATACTGTTTCTTAATCTCCGCAATCTCTTTTTTGTTCACAATAAAACCCTCCTGTTTTCTCTGTCTGTTTTCTGTCATATCGGGATGCCGAAACCATAAGGCAGCAGTCGACAAACCCCAAAACAACAAATGCGGACAGGATCATTATTTTTCCGATCATATATATCCTCCTCTCAGTTAACTACAGTTATAGTATGATAAATCAGCTCATAGATATTTCTGTGCGAAAAAAGCAGCACATCTATGCTGCTTTTTCCTTCTTTCTGTAGTCGTTTTTTATTCGAATACAACAGCTTTCATCTCACCATTTGGTACCTTTCGACTACCCGGCGTATCCGGCCTGCAGTACCAACGCCTTCGCACGTTCCGCTCTCATCCACCAATTGTGCAGAAAGAAGCCGAAAAAACAAAGAGCAAAAGAAACCGTCTTACTTCATAAAACACCACGACCTCTCCGGCATATGCCGGATGACCTTACAGCCGGGTTTCCCCATTCAGATCTTTCATCTTTCATCAGGCCGCAGACCTTACAGGTTTTCCTGACAGGGAATCTTTTGTTCCTGCATAAGCAGAATGATTTCATTCTTATCGGCATCCGTAATATGACAAAAATTATTTTTCATCATATTAATGTCAGCAGTTAATGCTGAAAAAATACAGAAAGGATTTAAAAATATGAGCGATTTCATAAACGAACCAGAAGAAATGGAGCCTGTAGAGATTGAAGGAACTGAGGAAACAGCCGGGGAAGTAACAGACAGTACAGAGGAAACTCCTACTGCGGAGACAGTCAGCAAATTCAGAGAACTGACTTCTAACAGGATGAAGATGATCGGGCAGCAGCTTTTCCAGATGAAAAAGATCCCGGAAAAAAGAGGAATTGATTATTCCAGGGAGGATGTAGAGAAGATCTTCACTTACTTAAGAAACGAGATCGACAAATGCGAAAGTGAATTTATCAAAAAATTTGACGAAAAGAAAGCAGACAAGTTTGACTTTGATTTCAAATTCTAAGATGCATTACAGAGCTATTATTTCTTGAAAAGTAAATTTGAATTCACTTTTTAAGAAAACTTTTTAAAAAAGGTTGCCGAACAGCAGCCTTTTTTAGCTTTCCTCTTGGAAATATTAAAAGCAAAACCCAAAAACAATACTTTTCTTTAATTACTTTGGCGGTTATGTATCAGCTTAATATTGTCCAGCTGGCTTACCTGTTTTTAAGTACAAAAATATCCGCGGCACCACAAGGTTTTCCGCGGATAAAAAAAAGTTAAAAAACACACTCACTTCTATTTGCTAAGCCGAAAATAGTTATTCTTCTGCCATACACTCCAGACGGATCTTATCCGCGGAGGCACATCCGAATTCTTCACAGAAAGCCAAAGCAAGCTCTTCGTCTGTATCATAGCCTTCCACATACCACAGGCCTTTTGATTTTCCAGATACAAACACCTCATAGATCATATCTGAGCAAATATGATCACAGTAGGAGAAGTCGTTCAGATATTCATGGATGTACTCACAGTATTTTTCATTAATACCGTGGAAACTAATGCAGTGGAAACATTCCTGGCAGGTGGCCGGACGTATCAGCTTTTCTTCATCCTCTCCGCTTTCAGAATATACCGCTTCGATACATTCATATTCCGTTTCACCATTGCCTTCGCAATACCTGTCATATGCTTGCTCTGCAAGCTGCTGAGAATCTTCCGGAGCAACATCAAAGTCCTCCTCCAATGTTTTTCTCATGAAATTTGTAACAAACTCTGCATGAGCAGACGCCAGTTCTTCTGACGTTAATTCGATTTCTTTTCCTTCTCTTATGATCTTCATAATATTTTTCTCCTTTGTTTTTATTCCGGCAGTTTCACAATATCCCAGATCTGCCATTCCATTCCGGTATCTACGACAACCTGATCGTAGTACTCCGTATACTCACCGTCCTTAAAGTCTGCACACACCTTTTTTGCACTACTTTTGGCATATTCCGCACATTTGTCATAGGTTCCTACAAAAAGAACCTCAAAACCTACTCCCTCATGTGCATGGTACCAGATACAGGCATACTCTCCTTTCGGTTCGTACGGCAGGACTTCCATTACATGGAAACAGTTTTCTTGTGACTGATCCAGACGGAAGGAATTAGGCTTTTCATCCAACGTACAAACTTCCTTGTACTCAAGTTCTCCGTTCCCGAGCATGGGATCAAAAGGAAGTTCCTTAAAGCAGGATTCCTTTCCTTCCTCCAGAGTATCGAAAAACTCATATCTGGCTTCCGTATAATTCTCGTCATCCAGATCACATCGGACGAATTTCCAGAGCTTGCTGAAATAGATACCGTTTTTCACCCGGATTTCAATCGCTTTGAACGCAGCATCCAGAGCTTTATTGTAGGATGTATTTTTGTTGCTGGAATTTTTAAAGAAGATATACGCGCAATCCTGCAACACCTTATTCTTTTTTACTTCCTCATACAACAAACTTCCGATACCACCTCGGCTCTTGACAGCTTCGAGAAAATCCTGAATGAAGTACTCTTTTTTTACAATTTCATAAGCTTTTTTTTATTCTGTATTCATCTATTCTAGCGCAGGATACCCCATCCGACATAGCTCGGGTGGGGAGGAATGCGCGGCCAGCATTCCCTTCCCGCTTCCTCCTTTCAATTAAATTCCGCTTTGTAATAGCCACCGGAATATCTGTAGATCTTCAGCTTGCTGACTGCAATGGATTTTCTTTCCGGAAGCAGGATCGCACCGGTCCCCAGGTTATGACACCCGGCTGTCTCGTATTTCCTGCCGCAGTATACCAGGATGTCGTGAGGCTGGATCGGATAATGTTTCTTCCGGATACTCCGTTTTCCTTTACTGACTTTCCGGAGACGGTATTTATGCAGGTTCTCGGAATCTTTCTTATGGTTCCGGCTGATCCTGCCGTTAAAAAGCTCCTTCCCGGACTTCCTCTTCCCATCCCTGCTGTCGATATATCTGGCATCATAGAAAGATTCCAGAACACGGTTGTTCCTCCGCTTCTTTAAGTAAAGTTCCGGTCTGGCTCTGTGACCCGGATGAAAACGTCCCATAACGAAGGCGTCGTTTACGTGGGATTTTTCAATATCCAGAGCACGTCTGCGTTCCTTTGTCGCTGCCCCGTATGTAAGATGGATGGAAACATCCGGGATTTTTTCCTTTATCTCGCGGTACATCTGCCACCGGACAGCAGTCATAAAGGTCGCACCTTTAAAAGATTTGATCTCCGGTTTCCAGTTGTACAGCTTTCCACCCGGCTGATGGTTTGCCGGGGTATGGCATTTTTCACATACAGTTGCCAGGTTTGCCATCCTGTCTGTTCCTCCCTGGCTCCGGTACCGGATATGATGGACATGGAAATATGCTCCATCTTTCATCGTCCTCCCGCAGCACAGGCACGTATAATTATCCCTGGAAAAGACAGCTTCCCTTAAAGTTGCCGTACCATACCGCTCCCCCTGCTGGTAATCCGTACCCTGTGGGAGCGGACGCCCTTCTTCCCTTGCTTTCAGGACCTGGGTGTCAAAATTCCCCATTTCCATGGTGATATCGGTAACCGGGACCACCCTGCATATGCGTTCTGCCGCCCGGACATGGATCTCCTTCTTGTGTTCCAGGGAAGGTGCCAGCCAGCCCTTGTCCCGCTTCCGGTTATCAAAGCGGGGCTTGCGGTATCTTTTCCTGCTGCGTCTGTTCCTTCTCTTCTCCCTGCATTTCTCGTGTTTCTTCTTTTCGTCTGTAAGTGTATCGATCTGTAATGCCAGATATTCGTGCTTCTCTGACTTTACAGATACTCCGATATGTATGTATCCGGTGTCCATACAGAGTTCCACCGGCTGCGTGTCTCCGGTCTCCCTTTCAGTCAGCCGGATAGTAAACGGATCATACCCGTATTTTTCTGCTTTTCCTGATGCCAGCAGCTTACGTGCCCGGTATGGGCTTGTCGGCATCAGCGGGACTCCGGTCCTGCTGACAACTGCAACTGCCATGAGCATTCCTCCTTTTTTTCCGGCAAAGCCGGGTGTGGCTTACGCCTTCCGCACCAGACATCCTTCCGGATGTCCCGCGCGGGATCTCTATCCGCTGCCCGTTCCGCCGGGGAAGCCCCCGGTTTCGCAGACAGCGGAGTCGGTTGTTCTCTTCGCCAATGTTATCCGGCAGTTTAACGCATACCGCACTTCCCCTGCCCTCAGGGATGTTTAGACAGCATGCCGCAGGGTCACGGGACTTTAGAAGCATCCCGGAGTGCCTGTTTTGCCGGTAACGTAGCAGCTAATGATTCGCCTGACCTGGTCCGGCCGGTTTCGTTGCTGCTCAGGCTAATCAATCAGACCTTGCGGTCTACGCCCAGATAGATCGACAAAGGCTTGAACAACGGATGGTTTTCCGTATCCAAGCCCCGTCCGAGATTTATCTCGGGCGCGGGTTATTGACAGCGTTCTCCTTTTCTTTAGTGTTGTACTTTCCGATTCTCAGAATCAGATAAATTGTTTTTTAACAGCTTCATTTTTTAAATCTCCTTTCGTTTTTGATCAAAAACAAAATGGAGAAAAACACCTTTAAATGATTTTTGCATATTATCGAAAAATCACCGGAGGTATATGTGCAATGAAGTTTAAGAAATGGATTCCGGGAATGATGCTCGGGGCAATGATGGCTGCTATGGTGACAGTACCGGTAATGGCAGATAATATTAATTCTGGTAGTACCCCCCCGATAGAATTTTCGAGAATTAGTAGTACCAGTGCAGATAGCAGTTCTGGAGGTGACAGTGGGAAAGTTTACGACTTTAAGGATTCCAAAACTTCCGGAGTAGTAACTGTTACAAAAAACTGGGATGACAATTCTTCTAATGATAAGAAGCCGGTACCGGACGTTTCCATCAGTACGGCGAAACCAGGCAAAAATCCACTGGGCTATACGATCATCTATCATGAGAATGGGTTAACTTTTTCAGATGGAAGTGCAGAAAATGAAATGCTTGTCAGCAGCTCAGGAAAAATTTTATCAGGTTCTTACAAAATACCAGATGGATTATTTGCAGGATGGTACTCTGATAAGGCTTGCACAAAAAGAGTGGAAGTTGACTCTAATGGTATACCCGTGGACGGTGTCTCTTCTGACTTGAACCTCTATGCAAAATCAAAAACGTTTACATTAAAAAGCGGTCCTGAATTTAATGTTTTGATTCCCTCCTCGGCAATATCCATCGTATTCACGGATGAAGTCATGCCTGCTTCGGCAACTCTGATTGAGGTAGATGCCGACGGAGATGGTGGGGTTGTTGCATGGACAGAAGAGAATGAAACTGTTATGAAAGTATCCACACAGATGAAAGGTTTAAAAGCACAGGCTAATACGGATAGCAGTTATATGTTTTATAGCAAAAGTAATCTAAAAAAAATTGATCTAACTATGTTAGACACCCGGAATGTGACAAATATGAGGGCAATGTTCTCTGCTTGTAGCGGACTGGCAGATTTGGATTTGACTCCGATAGATACCAGTAAAGTTATCAATATGCGTTTTATGTTCGATGGCTGTAGTGGATTAACTTCTCTCAATTTGACGAATCTGGACACAAAAAATGTTACCAATATGGATTGTATGTTCCGCGGTTGCAGCGGACTTACGGCTCTGGATCTGTCTCATCTGGATACGCGAAATGTCACAAGTATGACTTCTATGTTCTACGATTGCAGTGGGTTGACTACCTTGGATTTATCTTCTCTTAATACACAGAAAGTAATGGATATGGGTTATATGTTTTTCGGTTGTACTAGCCTGACAACTCTGAATCTGTCTTTCTTGGATACACAAAAGGTAACCGGAATGAGTCGGATGTTCGACGATTGTGATAAACTTACAAGCTTGTCCCTCGGGGAGAAATTTGCCTTTGTCGGCTCAAATTATTATCTGTCAGAAGGAACCTGGTACGCCTCCGACGGCACTACCTATACATCCAACGGAAAATCTTGTACCATACCAAACAACAAGGCCGACACCTACACCAGAAGATAGATTAGAAAACCAAAACTCATTAACCAACAAACACACCTGTCTCAATCTTAAGATTGCCCACAGGTGTGTTTCTCTCGTTTATAATCCACATTTTCGATATATAAAAACGCAAGCCATATTTCTACAGCTTGCGTCTTCTCAAATTTAATATTTCCAAAAACAGTCTTCAAGACCTGCCTTCAGTCCAGGATAAAATCCAGTAAACCATCCCTCATACATTCCAGTCCCACAGAGAGACCTTCTCCGATAAGGGGCAGGAACATAAAGACAAAACTGAATACGAAACATGGGATCACACATTCCCAGTTATATCCAAACTCAGGCTGCATGTACATCAAGATGATAGTCAGGATCCCGGCAATAAATGTAATTCCAGACAAAGTGGCAAGGATTATGCCTCCGTAAACACAGACAAAGATCACAACCATATGTACTGCACTCAGTATAAGGTAAAGAAGCAGGGCAAAGAACTTTCCCAACATCCTTCCAAACCACTTTCCAGCAGCTGTTTTTCTCTTTCCTTCCGGAGGAGTCACCTTTTCTCCGCAGCGTGGACAAAAAACACCTTTTTCCGGAATATAAGCACCACAATGTTCACATCTCAACATAATACATACCTCCTTTGTACAGGTCAGCTACCTTCGCTCACCCCGCTTCTTCTATTTCTATCTCCACATCCTTGGTTACCCTGACGAGGACAATGATCCTGTGTTTGCTCTTGTATGCAACCATTCTGTGTATACGGATGTCATCATCGGTAAGGGTGACCCTTGAGTTCGCCGCATATCTCAAAAATGACTCCTTCGTTCTTTTTGCTATTTCCTTCTGCATCTTTTTCACATAATCCGTAAACTGTTTATCAGTAAAAATAGAGTTTATTCCAACCTCACACCGGAACAGCCCTTTTCCGGACCAGGGAACATCTCCTTTATTTTCAGCAACAAACCCATAGACATCGATAAATGTGATACCAGCCGGATCTGCTTCATCGACATAAAATTGAAGCCTTCTGCTGTCAACTGTATCCGTATGATAGTTTGTTCTCTTTCTGATTATTTCGCGTATTTTCCTTTCATTCCAGATAAAACCAATCTCATCCAGCATATCTTCCTTCCAAAAACTTAAGTCCTTATCCTGGATCTGTGCCACTGCCCAGTCACCCACTTTTTTATTCCCTATTCGCATATCCGCGGAGATCATGCCTTTCCCCCTCCAGATCGAGGAAAACTTATCGAACTGTCCCAGCCATTTGCTCTCCTTGTTGCGGTAGGAAATAAAATACAGGTACCATGCTTCCAGATCATACTGCCCCACATGGGCATTTTTCCCAATACGGCCATCATGTTTTTCCTTCCATTCCTTTCCCATCTGGTACCATTCCTCCTGATAAAGAGGACGGATCCCACAATCGATCTTATTATCGATCATCAGATGAACTACTTCATCCGGAATACTCCCTTCCCTGATCCTTTTATTTATCTCTATCCACCACTTACCGACTTTGCATCCGTCAACAATCAGGTGTTCCGGGATATCCCAGGACTGTGTACGTTCATGGTATTTTTTTACTTCATCTGCCATTTTGATTGCATTATTGATAATACGTGTTTCACTTTTATTATATCTCATAAACCCCTCCTAGATTTAGTTCTTTTCATGGTTCCATCATACAATATGATGTTATGAACTGTTTTTGGTACGAAAAAAATGGCAGATACAGACTCTTTTGGGTAGCCGGAGATATTGCCGTGACAGATAAAAAGCACTCTAATCATAAAATTCTCATGTTCTGAAATGCCCTGTATTGCCGAGTTTTGCGTTGTTTTATCGGCTTTTCAGGGTATTATATTTTTCTTGTTTAAAACTACACTTTTTGCAAAATACTTCAAATGGTTCAAGGGGTTTGAAATGCCTTATAAATGTAAATTGTATTATACTCCTACGGCTGTTGTTCATCGCAACCACCATTTTGATACAATCCGACGATTGCACCCCTAAATACATGAGATGCATCACCCTCCATCCGGGCATTGGATCAGGCTACTCTTCATTTTATGGACAATTGCAGAGTAGTCTTTTCTTTCACGAAAAAAGAGATATCAACGCGCCAGTGTCAATATCTCTTCCTTATTACTATAATAATTCCACATCCTTTACACTTCTGTAATGTGAGCCAAAATATATTTTTTTTGCTTCATTACTAAACCTATATTTTTCAAAATATTTCGATTTATGAAGCATCTTTGCACATGCAAATAAGATGTCTTCGTCAGCAAAGGGACCTGAAATCGACTTAACATTCCTCTCATCATTTTCATATATAAACCAGCCTGTCTTAATCTGAAAAACCCCTCTCTTATTTGGTATATCTTCAAATTTGCCAAACACAAAATCTCCTACTTGATTTTCTCCATTCTCAACAAGTATAGAATTAATTATCTTTCTTATATCATCTACAGTCATAATATCCTCCATTAATCAATCTTTGCCTTTCCACAGTTAGTTATGATACCTGCATCTCTACATGTACCCCAACTATACACAGTGTTCATTTGACCTGCTCCGCCTTCCATATAGATTTATAATCTCTATTATTTTTACATACTAATATTCCCTCGTAATTTAAAATAGAGATAATTAAATATTTCTATCTCATCTCCACTTTTTACTATACTAAAATTTTGTCTTTCACCAACCTCATATAAATACCATTTTTCGCCTTCCTCATAGCAACCTACTGTATAAGGTGTGTTACTTTTTTCCTCAATAACAAAATTATATTTCTTCAAATCTATATTATTTTTTCTCACATATTCTAAAAATTCTGTTTTTGTCATCTTACCAACCTCCATTATTAACTACTATACCTAAGGTGCAGCCTCTCCTGATAAAAAGTGGGATGTACTTGAAGAGAACCCGAGCCTCACTACAGCAGACGAACCCCTGCAGGTATAGCCCCCGGTGGCAGACGGCCAATCTTCCTGGCATGGTTTGTCCCTTAGTTTTGCATGACTCTCTTCCAGTTTACGGACTAAGTTTTCGAGGTGTCACAGACCAGGAGTCTGTGTACTTTACTTGCAACCGAAGGAGTGGCTTCTGCCCCCTGTGGCAGGATCAATATGTTTTCTGGGAAACGATGGTTTACTGGATATTCCGGCAGGATCTGCCGTTTATCAGAATCCAGAACATACCGGACGTGACTGTCCGGAGGCCTTCATCTTCATGATCAGTTCCGCCTGCATCCTTACAAACTGTCCGAACAGCTGCAGGCATTTTTCCCTGTCCGGTTTTTCCGGGGTGCCCATGCAGGACTGGAGGAACGCACTGTAGAGGTCCCTCTGTACGACCTGCCCTGCTACGGTCTTAAACCGTCTGGAAAGCTCCACTTTGATATACGCATCCAGGTCATTTATACTGCCTGGATATGCTTCGTGGAAAGACAAAACCCTTTTTTTCATTTCATTCTACCTTCATTCATATTCTTTTTGAAACAAAAGCGAAGGGAGAAAAATAATGGGAAAAACAAAGGAAAAAACATGGATGCTGATCATTGAAACAAAAAGCTACAGGGGTCTGTCCTGCTACAGAAAGGTGCTGTTTGTTTCAGCTCCGGATCATCAGGTTGCAAAGGAAAAAGCACGTGACTGGTGTGATGGCGAACAGATTACTTCAATCTCTATCATTCCATTCGATCCGAACCGCATGGGAGATGCTCTGATTGACAGTACCGAAAAAAATCCACTTCCTGAACACCCAAACATCGATACACGCTGGATTGCCAAATACAAGACCGCGGAGGCCTTCTACAATAAATACGGCCATCTTCGTGTAAAAGTGAAAGAAGACTTTGATGGGGTCCGTCTGGGAGTCTGGATCCACAAACAGAGGAATGATTATCGCAAGGGATTCCTTTCTGATGAGCAGATCCGCCTGCTTGAAAACATCGACATGATATGGAAACTCAGAAGACAGCCGACAAAGGCTGAAAGAGCATTAAAAAAATCCTAAAAATTAGGTCCCTTCCTGCAATGCAGGAGGGGGCCTTTTTTGTCTGAAAAAGTGAATTCGAATTCACTTTTTTAATCATCCGAATCTGCCAAGGTATGATGACAGACGGGATCTTATTAACACCACTTTGCAACTTTATAAAATAATGCTCCTTCTTAACAATCGCCCGTTTTAAGGCATTTATTCAGGTTTCGATGTTTTTCACGAAAGTGGCAAAAAATCTTATGTTTTCTGTTTTTAAATAAATATTCCAAATTTCGAAATAAACAACTTTTTATAACGTTGAATTTCATCCCATAAACCATTCTTCGAAGACTGGCCTCCCCATTTTTTGATAGATTTAAGTTGTTCTTCATTTTCTCTAATAGTTTGAGATCCCAAAGTAGTCTCACTCGAAAGAATCATAGCCAAGTAAACCGCCAAACTGATCACCGGCACCTGCGGCGACGAATAACAGAGAAAAATCAAGCCATGAAAAAGAACCTTTCTTATAGTAGATTTTTCGTCCATCTGGAGTATTAACGAACTCCGCGGATGCTTTTCTTACCGCATCAAAAAAGTCAATTCCGTCTTCGACTTCGTAGAGATATGTACGATTACTGAATTCCCTTTTACTGTTATTTTTTTGATCATGACATCTTTGTCTCCTTTCGTTTTTGTATATAAAAGAAAGTGACAACGTATCCAGAAAATCAAAAAGAGGGACATTTCGTCCCTCAAAAAACACTAAATCATCTGACTCAAGTCGAGCCAGTTATCTTTTGCCTGAAGAAACAGCTGTACGATTTCATCCGGGGTTTCTTCGATCTGCGGAGGTTCCAATGTTTCTTCGAAATCACAAGCATTCAGTTCGAACCATGGATGATCATCTTCGGTTTCGTCCTCGAATTTTTCTTCCGGGAAACCGACTTTATGTGGAACAAACCACTGCCCTTCGTTAAGACAAGAGATGATTGTCTTAATCTGTTCTTCTGAAAACAATCCAGGCACAACTATGTTGTTAAACTTTTTATAGTTACTGGCATCTCGATAGAGATAGTGGATTTTTGTATTTTTAGAAGAACTGATGTCAGTATTCTGAAGTTCAGAGCTGTTTGCGGAAGCGAGATAAGCATGTATCTTATCAGCAAGCTGATCGCATAGCTTCAGAATTCCAGATATTCCATTTTCTTTGTCATCATCCCAGATCTCATCGGATGCTTCGTTTGCGATATCTTCCAGATGCTGAAGTTTATTTTTCATTTCGTCTGTAACAGAAGGATCGATAAATACAGAAGATTCCTTTTCTCTGTAATAAGACGTATCCTCCCCGGTTTCATAAATGCAATTTTTTAAATACTCTGAAAGTGAGATACCGCAAAGCAGACGAAACATTCCCTCGACCTGTTTTTTCTCCTGAAGAGTATCAGCTTCCTGCCACTTCTCAACAATGCTTTTAAAAATGTATGAAGAAAAGTAGCCGTCATTATTTATTGAAGTAATCTGTTTCGCAAGGATCGTATCCCCATCAACAGCGTACTCTTTTTCTTTAGCATCCTGATATATCGCATTCGCTTTATTGATGAGATTTTTTATTGTAAGCATATTGTTATATCCCATTAATGCATCTGACAGGAGTTCAATCTTGAATCCTTTTTTCGGAGAATCTGGATCAATAGACCGACACTCTATATAATCAGTGCTATTTTCAGAATAGAAATAAGGAGATTCTATCACGAAACCAAACACACCGACTGGATAGATAGTTGCATCGTCCGCGGATATATCGCAGGCTTCCAACTTTGTGATTTTATCCAGTTTGCGTATAAGGGAAAGGGAATCCGGATATTTTTCTAAATCCAATTCTTCTCCTTCATACAGTACGAATACGGTATCATCTTCATAAACAACATCATAAACGTACTGGAAATTCTTCTTTTTGAAATCAAAAAAGAACTTCTGTCCGTCAGCAGTTACTGCAAAATTCCCAACATGAATGGAAACTTTCTTAAAATCCACTTCTTTGTTAAATCGCATAGACACTTTGCACTTCATAATTATTTCTCCTTTGTTTTTTGTATGATTTACCAGTTGTAATGCTCCATATTTGGAAGAACGCTTCCATCGCTATCCAGGCACAGGATTTCACACCCCAGAGATTTGGTGATCTGAAGCAGATGCTTGAGTTCAACCGGGAGGGTATCATCCATTTCGTCAGGGACATAAAGATAAAACCCACATTTCCCTTTTTCATAAACAGCAACAGGGAAATATGTTTCATCATGTGCTGCTCTGGTTAAAAGATCGCGTGTCTTCTTAGAGATATGACCGGTAGATACTGTCAGGATATGAGAGATGTTTCTCTCGACTGAAAAAGCATATTTGTCATAGAACTTTTCCAACTCTTCTTCCGGCATTTGGGATATAGTTTCTTCCATCTGCTCTTCAATTTCAGCTGGATTAAGGGATGAAAGTTTTACGCCAAGGAAATTTTCCAGTGCTTCATGGTTAGACTTTAATCCTTTTTTTAGCTCCTGCATTTTCTCATCTGTCGCCTTAAAGTCTCCTGCTACATACTTATCAGTGATTTCTTTGACGTGGCAGGTTTCTTTTGCAGTAATCTTAACCTCATATGACCAGAATACCGCCGCCGCGGTATATTCTTCGTGCTCAGAAGTCAGTTCCTTTAAGGTTTCTGTTCCATGGACGTATTCTCCTGAATCAATGTTTTTTAATTGTTTTACCATTTTGAGAAGCAGGATTTGTACCTCCGTAGCAGTTCCGCGGAAATGTGACAGTACAACTCCAGTTGCCTTTGTACAGCACTCTCCGATTGTCCAGTTCGTAATTTTGTTAGTGTTCATAATTTTTTACTCCTTTCGTTTTTTAATCTACAAATTAAATATGAGAATAAGCAAAAAAAATAGAAGAGGAAAAATCCTCTTCTGATGACCATATTGACGTATAACAGTTAAGATACCCATGCTTCTGGCGGAAGCGATTCCGTATATTGATCGAATTCCTTCCATGCTTTGCTGTATTCCGCATAGATTCCCTGCTCGGAACTTGCAGCTTCATACAATCGCTCTATTTCTTTTACGACCTGTAATATTCCGGTATTCTTATCACGGAGTATATCAATCGCTGCCTTTAATGAATCATAGCGGACACTTAACCCAATATAAGATTGATAAACTTTGAAAGATTGGCGGATGGCCGCGATAAGCTCATCTTTTGTTAACTGCTTAAGCTTCTTTTTGGCTTCATCTTCTGCCCAGGCATCCATACAGTTAATTCCAAAGTAGTCTCCCTCATAAGAATCATAACCAAGTAGCCCTCCGAACTGATCCCCGGCACCTGCGACGACGAATAAAAGATCAAAACATTCTGGAATCCACTCTTCGTTCAGATCCACCTGCATTGCTTCGCACTCCTCACACAGGTATGCAAAAGCTACTTTAAATTCGTATACTTCATCCTCATTTCCATCAAGAGCATTTAATAAGGAATCCTCTCCATCCTCAGAATCCGTATACCAACGGACTTCTTCGCATTCCCCTTGAATATCAAACAGTTTTTCTCTGATCGTATCCAGATTCAGCTCTTTGACCATAGGCTTTTTGTAACGGAGATTTTTGGCTTTCCATCGCTTTGTTTCCTCTGCATTCATTGTACTCATCTTCTGTTTTCTCCTTTCGTTTTTTGTTAATTACAAAATAAATATGACAATACAAACAGAAAAATAAAAGCAAAAAAATTTTCATAAATATAATTTACTTCCATATTATTTATATCTTAAAAATGAAGGGAGAAAAATATATGTACAGAATTAGAGAAGAAAGAGGAAGAAAGAAAACAGAAAAGATCGAATTGGGAAGCGTGGTTAAATACGCAAAAAATGGAGCCTTATACAAAGTCCTACATGTCGCAAAAAACGTAAAAAACTGTGATTATGAAGTCGTACTGATGGCTATGTCCGCGGATTTTTCTGTTTATACCGTTCCTGTTAATCTGTTTTTAAAAGAAGCAGGCCACAAATCCAAACAGCTTTACATGTACGAAGTCTGCGGATATATAGACGGAAAATGGGAGCCGGTAATGTAGCATCGAATTCTCAAAGAAGGGCTATCGTTAAGATATGCCCTTTTTTCTTTACAGAAATCAAATTTTGATATTCTGTCGTTTCTGCATATTTGAGATATATCAAATACGAAAGGAGAAAAAAATCAATGAAAAAACTTGTAGAAGGATTATGGGATTGTCCGTATTGCGGGTCAAAAGGCATAAGAGCTGGTCACAAGATATGCCAGGGCTGTGGACATCCGCAGGATGAAAACACAAAATTTTATCTGCCAGATACAATTACTTATGTATCGGATGAAGAGGCGGCAAAAATCAGCCGAAATTCTGACTGGCAATGTAGTTTCTGCGGAAGTTTAAACAAAGATGACAGTAAGTTCTGCAGCAGCTGCGGAGCATTAAAAAAAGATTCTGAGAAGAATTATTTTCAGATGAGACAAGAACAGGAAGAGAAAAAGAAGCAAAAGGAAATCAATAAACGAAAGTCTCAGACGGATTCAAATATGAATGAAAAATCATCGAAAAAGTCTATTACTCTCCCGACTTCCAGTGGTAAAGAACACATTTCTGATAATGAAAAGAATAATAGAAGCAAGCCGCCAACTGTCGGTCAGTCTATTATCCGCGGAGTCCTTAGTGCTGGCGTACTTGGAATAATACTATTTTTTCTTATATCACTCTTATTGCCAAGCATAAAAGAGGTAACCGTTCAAGGGTTTAAATGGGAAAGAAGCATTGCGGTTGAGGAACAACATATATATACGGATGATGACTGGAATCTCCCGTCAAATGCAAGGCTATTGTATACCAAGAAGGAACTTAAGGGATATGAGCCTGTTATTGACCATTATAAAACAGTTAAGGAAACCAAGACGCGTAGAGTTTTTGATCATTATGATTACAAAAATTCATACAATGATTTAGGAAATGGATATTTCGATGAAAAGACTGATAAGGTTCCTGTGTATCGTAACGAAACGTATACAGATTCTCATAAGGAACCAGTATATCGGCAGGAACCTGTCTATGCCACAAGATATTACTACGAATACGACCAATGGGATGTAATAGATCATGTATCCTCTTCCGGTAAAGATCAAAAACCGTACTGGCCTGATATTAGTTTGAAAAACAAACAGCGAAAAGGTAAAAAAAGAGAATCTTATTCTGTTATTGTTAAAATAGGTGATAAGAATAAAACTTACACTATGGATCAGAATGAATGGAAATCCTTGAAGCTAGGCGAAACTACAAAATTAAAAGTCTATAAATTCGGAACCGCTACAATCCCAAAAGAAAAATAATTAACTAAATCCGACAGAGTGTTCAATCTGTCGGAATTTTTTCTTTTATTTTTCTGATAAAATCCATAATACAACCTAATATAGACAGTATTAGTAGAATAAATGAAAATGCAAAAATTACTCTCGGCGCATATGTACCATCATCTCTATTTTCCAAAGGAATTATATTTTGTGGCTTTTTTTTATCAATCGTAATAAATTTTTTATCTCCAACTTTAGTATTAGCAGTATTAAATAAATGATTTATGTTACATTGGGTTGTATATAATTTCCCATTAACCTTATAACTATATGTAATTTCAGTGCCGTCATACTCTGAAACGCTAATATCAATAACTGTTGCTGATACTCTTATATAATTATCATATGAATTATATGTATATTTATAATAACCAAAAGCGGCTATACTTATTAAGAATAATGCAATTATGAACAACAGATCGATTAATAGATTGTTTTTTTTAATTTTTTTCAACTTCATCAATTTTGCGCAGGATACCGCATCCGACATCAGTCGGGTGGGGAGAAATGTGCGGTTCTCACTCCCCTCCTGCATCCTCCTATATATTTTTTAACTGAATCAGTAATACTTCCGCAACAGTTTTATTTTTACAGTTTCTTTCTTTTATGGGAATTGTATAAGCAGGAGTATTCGGTTTCTTTAATACCTGTTGGTTCAATATATCTCTTTGAAATTGATATTGGTTTAAAAGATATGGAACATCTTTAGCCGGAATATTTGCTACTACACTTCCATTTTGTGAGGAAGCGATTGCCATGCGGAATACGGAAGCTCTGGTGTGCATTTCCATAGGAGAATTACGCATATCTTCTTCTTCCGGAGAACGAAGATCCGTGGCACAAGTCAAAGACATGCCGGCTCTGGCAGCTACCCATATCTGCAAAGGGTATTTTTCAGCCATTGTCTGTTGCTGCGGATTTTTCTGAGGATAACCAGGCGTCTCCGGATTATTTGGATAAGACTGTGAGGAAAATGGGACTGCAGAGGATGTCTGGTTATTCTGGTTTGTATTGCTGAATTGATTTGACTGCGGATACTGATTGTTTATCCGCGGAGCTTGATTATTATACATGTGCATTTCTCCTTCCTTTTTCTACATAATATGAAAAAATGGACAATGCTATTTTTGAGACGAAAAAAGAGGGACGCATTGTCCCTCAGTATAATCAACAGCAGTATTTTTGATAGAAAAAATCAAGCGAGTCATCCGCCATAGATTCTTTTGTTTTGTCAAGAAGAATGTTTAATTCGGTTTTGGTACAATATCCAGGAACCTCATATCCGCAGAAATCGGAAACAGCATCTGAACCGAGTCCCAGAATGGTTCTTTTCAGCTCATGCCAAATAAGCGGAGTTAATACAAAAGAATTTTCATTGATAAGACTTTCATTGTTTTTAACAATAGATTCTTCAAAATTCAGCTTCCGAAGTCCGTATTTTCTACAGATATATTCTGGCACAGACGCAAAATCATTCCATGAAAATGAACCTTTCTTATAGTAGATTTTTCGTCCGTCAGGTGTATTCACGAAATCTGCGGACGCTTTTTTCACGGCATCAAAAAAGTCTATTCCATCTTCGACTTCGTAGAGATATGTACGATTTCTGAACTCTCCCTTTACTGTGATTTTTTTGATCATAAATAAACTTGTCTCCTTTCGTTTTTGTATATAAAAGAAAGTGACAAAGTATCCAGAAAATAAAAAAGAGGGACATTTCATCCCTCAAACCCTCAAATAAACAGTGAACTACTACGGCTATTGAATAACCGAGCATCTTACTGGGCCCCGATCAGATCGGGGCTTTTCTTATGTTTCAGTTATCCAGCAGCCGTCGTCCTCCGAGGAATGCCTCTTTT
>UMAY01042829.1_pt1 | contig 37320 bp, 58 predicted proteins | sample 1963831 | NCBI WGS metagenome assembly UMAY01 (sample SAMEA4835928, study PRJEB28245) | human gut metagenome | biome: gut microbiome; material: fecal sample | place: Denmark | collected 2008 | reverse complement strand
CCGACGCTTGTCCCAAAAAATCTGTTGTTGTTATGCTCAAAAATATTGGAGAGCACCTTCCCGCCCAGTGTGACGGTGAGGGCCTTGAGTGCCGGCTCCGAGAGTTCTGTAAGGGTGTAGACCTGCCCGAGGATTACCATGGCATAGATGGCCATAGCATAGCTGCAGGAGATCCATGCAATGCACGCATAGAGCGTGACAACGAATAACTGCCTCGTCACGCTCGCTGTCTGCGCCTTGGTGAGCCCTTCAATCCCGCGATGGCAAATTACCCACCCGAGCAAGAAACCCGCCACAGAGCCTCCTATGGCCGCCAGAGCTATGTATTTCATCACACACACCACATCCAGAGTGCGCGTACGATTTTAATGACCACCGCCACCGCTGTTGACACGCTCACGAGCGCGGCAAGCACAGCAAGGATGGCAATCACCCGCTCGAAGAGTCCGTCCATTACGATCTGACCTCCCACTCGTCGATCTCGCCCTTGATCTTGTCGATAAAACTGTTGCCGCCGAGTGCCTTGTAGCCCTTGTAGAGGTAAAGAAAATCCTCCAGCTCATATTGCCGGATGAACTTGTCCTCTCTGTGCCGGTAGTAAGTGTGCAGCATATCGTGCCGCAGCTGGCACTTGAGCGCATCCACCAGCTTGTCAAGGCCGAGGATCTTGTTGCGCACCGGCTTGATAAGCAGCGCCAGCGCTCCGAGGATGACCGTCACCTCAGAGCACAGCGACGCAATGCTCGCCAAATTTCCCATTTTCGTCCCCTTTCCGGCGTTGCCTGCTCAATGCTGGCGCTGCCACTCGTGATAAGTTTCCTTGCTCTTCAGCACCTTGTTATGCGCGTACCGCAGCAGGGCGCAGAGCCAGTCCAGCACACTTCCTGCGCGCTGCGCAGCGCGTTCCTTCAGCGCACGAAGGAGCCTGCTCCCGGCCTCCGGCAGCGTCCGGCGCTGCACCCACAGCGCCGAGGCAAAAAGGCGCTTGCGATGGTATTCGTCGTGCGCATCGATTCGCTCCTCGTCCCTGTGCGTGATGCGCTTCGCGGCATCCTTGGCGCGCGGGGGGATGAGGTCGTCGGCTGCGTGCGACTGGTATATCTCATATAGCATGGGCTCCAAGGCGTCCATGCCGAGCAGGGTGCCGCCTTCGGCGCAGTCGTATGCGTCCCGGATGCGCTGACAGGCGCGGTAGAGCGTCCTGCACACGGTGGACTTATCCACGCCAAGCAGTCCCTCAATGTCCCTCATACTCAGCCATTCCCCGTAATAGAGGTAGAGGTATACCGCCTGCGTCTCCGTTAGGCAGGAGAGCAGGTGTTCGGCGACCTCGCGGCGCGTCACATCGATCACCCCCGCAGTTTTTTCCGATTGGGTCATCGCCTCTTCCATCGTCCGTATCTTACGCTTTGCCCGCTGTAACGTTACGGCCACGGTGGACTTATCCACCCCAAGCGTTTCCGCGATCTCCCGGCAGTTTTTCCCTTGCAGCATCAGGTCGAGCATTTCCATCTGCCGCGGCGAGCAGGCCGCGCGGCCTCGCTTGATGGCGCGGAGATACCGTGCCTTCTGTCCGCTCTCCTCCACGCCCAGGTCCTCCCAGCGCACCGTGTTCCCCTCAATGTCCGAAAAGGTGCAGCGGTTTCGCTCCAACCAGTTGTAGGTGACGCCGTCGCTGTCCGCGCTGACGTAATGGACGACGCGCTGCTTCGGGGCCTTCCGCTTTTTCTCATCGGGCGGACGGGCGGCCTCCATGCGGTCAAGCGCCTCCTTATACATGGCTTCGAGGATGCTGAGGCGCTTTTTCTGCGCGGCGCGTTCGACCGGGTCGGTGATGGACTTGAGCTGTTCCCGGACCTGTGATTTCCGCTCATAGAGCGTTGCCCGCTCCTGATCGGCGCGCTCATAGTCCGTCATGGCTTAGTTCTCCCAGTCGACCCAACCGTCCATGTAGACCTTGATCTTTCCGTCCACACGGTAATAGGCGTTGTTGATCAGCGGCACGCCGTCTGCGTATTCGATGGGATTCTCCGCGCTGGTGCCGACGGGGTCCGCCTGCTCGATATAATCCTTGCGGACGATGACGTCGTTCACGCTGTAGATCTTCCAGTCAAAGCCCAGCTTATCGCTCTGCGCCGTGGTGATGGCGATGCCGCCCGCGGCCTGCACCATCTTGCCGTCCTTGATCGCGCCCTTGATGGCCGTCATTTTCTCACTGTTCATCGTATGCCTCCTCGATCTCCGCAAGCAGCGCATTCGCCGCCGTCAGTGCCTCTTCCTTCTCCGTCAGCGCGCTGTCCTTCTGCGCGATGGTCTCCGTCAGCGCGTCGATCTGCGCCTGATAGGGCGTCACGTCGCCCCAGTACCGCTTTGCTGCCTCCAGCGTGATGGCAAAGCTATCGTAAGCCTTGATATAAGTGAGATCCTTGACCACAAAGGCATACCCCTCTGGCAGGCCGATCGTGGGATAGTTCTCTCTGAGCTGCTCAACGCTGACGTGCTCCCAGTCGATTTTTTCAATTTCTTCCAGTGTGTTTTCCTCAAAACAGCGCTCAAAGAGGATGCGGTATTCCTGCCCGTAGCGGGTCACGCCGCTGATACGATGCCCATTGATTTTGTAGTTGGCGCCAAACTGTCCTTCGCTTCTCATATCCTTCTCCTTTACTTTGTCGTTCCGACGATGGGAACGGCAGCCTCCAGCCGCGCCCACGTCATGTTCATATCTTCCAGTTTTTGCCATGTCATGTTGACAGCCTCAAACCGTTCCCACGTCAGACCGGCGACGATAAAACGTAGGTGTGCCGGACTGATGAGGTTAACGGCATCGGTCAGGCCGCTCAGCTCCAACTCGGCGATGCCGTCCGTCTCACCGAGGAATTCCAGCGTAAAGCTGTAGTCATCGTTCACGATAACGCGCGCGTCATAGCCGGTCATGGCCGTCGCCATGCGGCAGATCGTCTCGGCATTGGTGGTGCCTCCGGCAAGCAGCCGTGCTTGGATGGCATTGCGGCGATCCTGCTCGGTGGCGCTTGCTGTCGGAACGATGCCGACCTGCCGCTCCCACAGCGGCAGGCTCCATGTCGCTGTCGCGATGAAGAACTGCTTTTTTACGTCTTCCACCAGCTCGGCCATCTCCTGCGCGGAGAGCCCGAGCGTATCGAGCAGCGTGGCCGTCTGCGCGTTTTTCCGGTACCGGGCGGGTACTTTTTCGCGGTTTTCCATGCTGCACCGCCTTAGTAGGTCGTCACGTCAACGGTGCCGAGCACCGGGATGGTCCCGGCCGCTACCGCGAGCGCCGTTTTCACCCCGTTCACGGTAAACGTGCTGTAATCCGCCACGCCCGCGCACTGCAGCAGACACGCGAGGAAGCGGCTGTACGGCACACTCTGCTCCTCGGCGAACGGCAGCGCAGCCAGTACCGTGCTTACAGCGCTCGAAAGCTCTGCCTTGACCTCATCGGTCGTGTGCCCGTTGACAAGCTTGATCTTGGCAGAAAGCGGGATTGCCTGCTCTGCGACGGATACCACCGTCACCGTTGCACCGATCGGGCGTTCTGACTCAATGTGCTCTGCGCACGCGGCCACGATCGTGCCGTCCAGCGGCTTTCGGTCTGCCCCGGCAATAATGACCTTGACGGTCCCGTTGCCGTTCCACAGCGGGACGCAGCGGGCGTAGGAGACGCCCGTGACCTCCTTGGCCCACATCACATAGTGGTTGGCGTTGCCCGATGTGATCGGCTTGGTGCGGCGCTCGTGATAGCGCGCCCACAGGTCCGCGTCGCTCTCTACGTCCGCGCCGCCGACACCGGCCGCCGCATTGGTCACGCCGTGCACGCCATGGAGATTGACGGCCATCTGCGTCACTGTTGCCTCCGCCACGTTATAGTCCGCGCCCACGGTCTCAGCGATGCAGCGCACGCTCGCGCTCCCGTCCGCAATGACCGCATCCTCCTCTGTCAGGAAACGCAGCGCGTCCGGTGTGCAGACAACAGTGCCCGCCGGGATCTTCGTGCCGTCCACGCCGGAAAAGGTCACCGTCACTTCGGCCTTCGCACCCGGCTGGCGCGTCATGCCGATCTGCGCCGCGTGCAGATCAAGATATTCGCCGCTTGCCGCGCTTGGGAACAGAATTTCAAGGAATCCGTTCAGCGTCTGCCCGTATTTCCACATGACATACGCCGCCTCGCTCAGCAGGATATTGGCATAGCTGCCTTCGCGGGCGTCCACGTCGACGCCCGCATTGACCACGCGCCCGAGCATTTCCGATTTGATGCTTTCCGGCGTCATGGCCTCAAAGGGCGATTTTTCCGTCATTGAGTACTACCTCCCCGTAAATGGTTTTTGCCTTGAAGGACAGGTGCAGCAGCGAGCGCTCAAACTGCACGTCGATCTGATGTACCGTCTTGATGTATGGGTTGATCTCCAGCGCCTCGCGGATGCAGCGGATTGCCTCCGATTGGCGGATATCGGCGCCATAGGCCTCGCCGACCAGCCCCTGCAGGTCCTGCCCGTAGTCGTGCGTGAATACGTCGTGCAGATAGCGCGAAGTGTTCACCGCGTTCCACGCCCACACCAGCACCGCCTCTGCGCCGGTCACCTCCGCGGGATTCCCGCCGTACCACACGGGCTCGTCTTTGGCAAAGTCCCACCGCACCTCGCGCGCCAGCGGCAGCGCATCGGTGTCGGATTCCGACACCGATGCGCTGAGCAAAGGGAAAATGTTCACAGTGCCACCATCCTGTCTATGAGATAATAGGTCTGCCCGTCATTTGACCGCATCAGCAGCACCTCGTCGTCCACGCTGAGCTTTGTCGCACCCGTCACATATTCCTCCGGGCGTATGGCGACCCCCATTCCAAAGCCGCAGGAGCATGGAAAATGCGCCTCCGGCAGCCGGGTGCGAATGCCGATATCCTCGTCCGGCGTCATTCCGCCTGGGCGCTCGTGGAAATTCGGATACAGTGACTCCGCCACGCGCAGGTCCTCTTTCTCCAGGTCAATGCCGTCCGCGCGGATCTTTACCGGGTCGAGCGACAGGACCTTCCCGATCGTGTAGGTGGGGCGCTGCTCGCCCGCCGCGCGCCTGGAAATGTGTTGGTTGAGCCGGACATAGGGGTCTCTTGCGCTTTCGTCCTGATTCATTTCAGTTCACCTCCGGATATGCTGCCGGATACCACATTCCGGCAGTTGAGTGTCAGCCTGCAATAGTAATTTCCGCGCTTCCAGGTGTGCACGTCGGCGTCGATCCAGAAAATTCCCTGCAGGCCGGTCCTGTTCTCCCGCACGACGACAGTCTTCCCCGTGATGAGCGACAGATCGCCCAGCACGTTCACCGTCACGGTTTGCTGCATCACGCCGTTGTCCAGCAGCTCCTGCGCCTCCTTGTCGGTGTCCACGTCGGACGAGGCGTTCGCCGTCAGGTGCTTTTCCATCACGCCGTAGAGCTGCTGCGCCGTGCTGTCGCCCGTGCGCCGCAGAAAGCTGCCGTCGGAATCGTAAATGGCCACGCTGTTGACCATGTTGCTGGCATCCTCGCTCGTCTGGGCGTCCATCAGGTTGGATTCCGCCTTGAGCACAAGGCTGCGCTCGCTCACGTCGCGCACGCTTACCATGAGGCCGCGCGGCGTGTAGGTGATCGCGTATTTCTCTCCGGTCTGCTGCGATGCCAGCGTCCATACGGTCTCGATGATCTTGTCCAGCGCCACGCCCGCAAATTTGCGGCTGACCTTCACGCCGCTCCGCGGCAGCGATACGACGGGGATCTCATAGTCGGCGCAGACCTGGCGGGTGATGCTCTCCGGCGTCGCGTCGCGGAATTTATAGGTGCCGTCGTTGCGCCGGCAGTAGATCCCGCGGTCGAAGCAGGTGAAGCTCATGCTCGTCTCTTCGCTGCCGGCGCTCCTGCGAAGCACGACTCCATCAAAAATCGGATCGCCCGAGTCGTCCGTCATCATCACGGCATCGCCCATCTGAGGGACGGGCAGGCCGGTTGACTCATCAAAGGCGATCTCAGCGATGAGCTGGCGCACCAGCGTCGACTTATCGCCGCTCCAGGACCAGTTGAGCAGGATATCCGTGATGCGGCGGGTCGACTGATTATGTGTCAAATAGATATCCATCAGCTGCCTCCCAGAAGAATATCCTTCGGCGGCAGCTTGATCGTTTGCCCGACGTAGATTAGATGTGGATTGCTGATGCCGTTATATTTTGCAAGGGCGTTGTAGTAGCTCGCCGTGCCATCGCCGTAGGTGCGCCGGCATAGCATGCTGAGCGTGTCTCCGGAGACGACGCGGTGATAGGCGATGTCCTTCGCGGCGTCGCTCTTGCGGCCGCTGTTGCCGGTATAGCGCGTCGTGTTGAGCGTTGCGACCTCCTGTGCTTCCAGATCCACGTACTCGCGCAGTGTGATCGTACAGTAGACGTCGCCTGTGCCGTCCTGTTCCTTTTCAGTCACGCTCTCGATATACACAAGCGCATTGATATCGCTTTCTGTCACGATGTACCGCACGGGGATCTTTTCAGCCGACCAGTAGCGCAGCTGCTCCAGATAATAGCCTGGGTCAAGGATCGTTCCGGGCTGGCAGAACGGATAATCCTGAGAGGGCAGCAGACATTCGATCGTGCCGCTGTGTCGGCTGCGGTTGCCGGGAAGGTACACGTCGCCGAGCTGGGAAATATTGATGGTCTCAATGTTTTTGCCGGTCGTCCACTCGTAGGAGGCCGGCGTGATCGGCAGCGTCAGCACGTCACCGCTTGCGATAAAGCAAAATTGCATGGCTTTACCCCCTCATATTGGCTGCTTCCAGCTTGCTCAGCAACGCCTGCGCCACGCGATCGATGTCGGCGTCCTCACGCACCGTCATGCCGTTGATGACGATCTGGATGCCGCCGGCGCCGTTTTTCTCCTGCCTGGCTTCGCCGGCTGTCAGAACCTTTTCGCCCTCATGCAGCAGGGCAGGAAAGTTATCATAAGGGACGTAGTCGATGCCCATGGCGCGCTGATGGCCGGAACGGTGTTTCGTATAACCGGAGTTGAAATTGTTCACCGCATCCGCCCAGGCGGAATCCGTTGTCGCCGCGGCGCGGCCCTTGGAAAACTCCTGCCCGAGCGTATAACCGGCATCCCAATAAGAATTGTTGAGCGCCGTATCGTCGCGCACGGATTCAATGAGGCTCAGCTCCTGCGCAAGCTCTTCGTCCTTGCCTTCGTTGGCGTTATACTCGTTCATACCGTCGATTTTCGCCTTCATCAGGATTCGGCCCATCTCGGCGGCATCGCCTTCGGCTTCGGCGGTTTTGTACTCTTCGCTGCCCATGGCGTCGTTCATGGCATCGCGAATGTACTGTTCTTTGGCATTTTCCAGCGAGGCCTTCCAGACGCCGATCGCGGTGTAGGCCTCCTGCATTTCCTGGCCGCTGTCACCGGCGAGCCATTCCTTCTGCGCTTCAAGCCCTTGCATACGCGTCTGGTTGTATCCTTCGCCCATGGCGTTGTTGAGTTCCTGCTGCAGGCCCTCGATGGTGGACGTGATACCGCTGAAGGTCTTGGATTGGGCTTCCATTGACCCTGCAAAGCTGTCCGAGAGTGCGTCCAGAATGATCCTGGCAGCGTCCTGCCCGGCGATCTCTCCCTTGGAGATCATGCTGTACATCGTGCCCTGATCCACGCCGTATGCGTCAGAGAGCATCCCGACCGCGCCGATACCACGATCATTGAGGATGTTGAGGTACTCAAGCGATGTCTTGTTGCTGCTCTTCATACGGCCGATGGCAGTGGCCACCGAGTTCATATCGCTCGTAGACTGGCCGAGCGCCGCGCCGGCATCGCCGATGGTCTGCAGCACCGGTAGGATGCTGTCTGCATCGTAGCCGTAGGTCGCGAGCGTCTTGCTCATGCTCGTCAGGTCGTCATAGAGGAACGGCGTCGAGTTGGACATGCTGACAAGATCGGAAAGATAGCTGTCGGCCGTTTCTTGGCTGCCGAACAGCGTCGCGAAGGAAATTTTGTCGGTCTCGCGCCCTGCGGCGATCGAGCTGCCGCTCGTCAGCGACTCGCTCTGCGCGTCCAGCTGCTCCTGCACAGCGTCCTGCACGTAGCTCCTAAAGGAGGAATCCTGAGTTTCGTAATTCTGTGACAGACCGGAGACCAATCCCGCACCTGCGCCCAACGCTGCGCCGATGGCAGTGCCGATGCCAGGGATGGCACTACCGATGGCGGCACCTGACGCAGCACCACCAAACATACTTGATAAAGTAGAGCTTGTATCGGATGAAAATGCGCTATTGATAAACGTACCTGCTATTTGCTTCACAGATCCGCCTATGACCTGAGAAAACTGTGACGCGACCACAGCATTTGCAATCGTCTTGAAACTTCCGCCTATGCCACCGGAACTGTTCATAGACTTGTTGGCCTGTGTATCGAGGTTGGAAATTTCCTTGCGAGCCTTTTCGGCCTCCTTGCTGACAGAGCGGAACTGATAAGATAAATTATCGAAGTTTGCCTGTGCTGCCTCCATCCTGAGGCCATCCATGGCATCCTGAGTCTCATTGAATTTTTTCTTCGCATCGCTCAACTCTTTTTTCGCTTTATCGAAATTTGCGTTGAGCGTCGCTTTCTCTTTACTGAGAGAATGTGCTTTGTCCTGAAGCTCACGGAGCTTACTGCCGAGATCGGCGGCATTCTTTGCAATCGTCTTCATCCCCTCAGAAGACTTATCTTGTGTTTTGATTACGATTGAGGTTTCAGGCATCTCCACACCACCTTTCAGTTGACTTTGCGGCAAATTTGCATATAATAAAATTAGATTTTTAAGGGAGGTGCGATACTGTGCTTGGCATTATCGGTGTAGTGTTGCTTATCGTGGCAACGGTAAATCTCTTCCACTGGCAACAGCTTCATGGCTTTGCCGAGACGAAAGAAGAGGTTCGCGAAGCCCGCCGTAAACCAGAATTCCAGCTTGGTATCGCTTGCAGTGCCGGTGCGCTGCTCTGCGTCGCTGTAGCGACCATGTTCGTATGATACACTGCTTCAGCCGCCCAATCGGGCGGCTTTATTTTTTGCCCCGCGTGATCTTGATGGTTTTGCCTCGCGGCGCGGGGCGGCTGCGTGCAGCAGCCTCATAGGAGGACAGCGCCCAGATGAGATCCTTTTCCCCCTGCTGGCGGTTGTAGTAGTCGCCCGGCAGGATGCCGTGCACGTGAAAAAGGTAGTAGGCAAGCCCCAGCTCCGGATCGCTGCCCTCCGTCAGGCGTTTTTTACCTTTTCGATGGTCGCGCGGCGATAGCCGCTCAGACGTTCAACCTCGCGGCTCAGATCGGCGATTTCGCCGGGCAGCAGCATCGCCTTGAGCGTCTCCGCCGGCGTGATCCCGCCAAATTTGTGCTGCAGCGGCGTGCTCTTCAGGTCGGGGTCGATGCAGCCTGCCAGCAGGATCTGAAGCTCGGCGTCCTGATCGAGACGGCTGATGTCCTGCACACGCCCGTAGGGCAGAGCCTGGAGCGTGAAGATGACCGGCGCGCCGGCTGCCTCGCTCAGGCGCGGGATCTCAAACTTGGCCGTCGGCAGGTGCTTCGCCACATTGACGACCTTTTCGCCCAGCAGCAGATCCAGCACAGACGGCTGCTCTGCAGCGGCATTCTGATTGACGATGGTATTTTCCATAATTTCCTCCAGATTTGACTATGCGCAGCGCCGCCGGTCTCCCGGCGGTGCTGCGCAATACTTTCAGGTGTCCAGCATCTGATAGTCGTTGAATGTGAACGGGGACTCGATCTGCCCGAGCTTGGCGGCCTCCCAGTCCGCGAGCGTCAGGTCGTCAAAGCTGACGCCCATGAGCGCGATGCGCTGGTTGTTCGGGTTATCGGGGTCGTCCAGATTGCTGATGATCGTGTGGCGCAGGTCCTTGCCGGTCTTGAGCGCCTCGCCCTCCAGCTCAATGAGGCGGGAAGTCACGTTGTAGATGCGGATGGAGCCGGTACCCTTGGTGGATACGAGCTTGCTGTCCTCCATCATGGCGCGGCAACGGGGAACGCTCTCCTTGGTCTTGCTGATCTTAGCCTGGCAGCCGTAGCACTCGGCGACCTGTTCGCCGTCGATCCACAGGCTGCCCCATGTGCCGCTGCGTACCAGCGCGGCGTCAATAGCTTCACACATGTGTGTTTCCTCCTATCAGGCTGCAATGACGCTGGGGGAGACCTCGAAAACGATGGCGAAGTCTTCCATGGCGTCCATGATGTTACCGTAGAGCTTCAAAAACACCTTGCTGCCGGTGTTCTCCTTGATGACCTCATTGTCGCTGAGCTTCTTGATGCGCTCCGCCTCGGTGGCATCGTCGCCGGCGGCGGTGATGAGATACTTGCGCGTCGCGTCGGCGTCGAGCACCGCGCCGGACGAGCCGCTCTCCAGCACCTTGGAGTCCTCCAGACTCTTGAGGTAGTCCTGCATCGCCAGCAGCAGGACACATTTGTCATCGTAGGTGTTGGCGCACTTGCCGAAATAGTCGTCCTCGACGCTCGAGACGGCATAGTAGCGGATCAGGTCGATGGCCGCGGTCATCTTGATTTTCTTGAGCGCCTCGGGTTCCGTGTCGCCGATCGTGACCTTGCTGGTCACGGCGCGGCTCAGCTTGCGCACGCGGCCGTCGTCGATGATGAAGAGCTTGCCGGCGTCGACCGCTGCGTCGGGGTTCTCGGTCGCCGTCACGCCGGTCACCTCGCTCAGCTGCGCATAGGTCGCGCTGCACTGCGCGGGGGTACCGGCCAGCATACCCGCAATGCGCGAGCAGTAAGCCGCGGCAGAGAAAGCCGTCTTACCGCCGGCGGCGATACCGGCAGACACAAAGTTGATGACGCCCTCATAATCCGCCGCAGTGTTGGGCAGTACCGCCTTGCCGATATAGCGCAGCTTGCGGCGCTCCTTGACGAGCGCGGCAAGCGCCGTGGCGTCTTCAGCAGAGATGTCGGGCGGGCCCGCGATGTAGTCATAGGTGTAGGCCGCCAGTGCACCGAAGCCTGCCGCAATCGTTCCGGCCGCCGGCACAACGGAGACGTACACAGCGCTCGGGCGGTTGATGTAGCCCATCAGGGTACGCTTGATGTATGCGATATTGTCCGCGCCGAGCGTCGTCGGGATATCGCTCTCCTGGCAAACGACGTGTACGCCGTTCGCTTTGGCGTCGCGCAGGATCAGCGCGACAGCGCCGCGGGAAATGCGGGTGGATACCGTCTCCGCGGCTTTTTTCAGGGTAAAAGTGAGTTCAGGCAGTCCCATACTCATTCGCTCCTTTGATAAATTTCTCCGCCGTTTACCTGCACGGAGATCTGGTAAGAGTCCGCCGTCGGGATCTCCGGTGCGGTCTCTTCATTGCTTTCCATAAATTCAAAATTCAGCAGAATAGCGGCTCTGTCAACGTCCCGCGGCATGCTCTGCAGCTGCGGCAGCAGCCTGCGCGCCCCCACGTGCAGGACCTGCATCATAAGCTTCAGGCACGCCGATACATCGTTGTTAAGCCTTGCCCAGCTGATGTCATAGTGCTCGTCGGCCTCATCGTGCAGTGTAAGCCGAATCTGTACATTCCGCTTCGTCATGCGCTGCGTGACCGGCGTGCGGTCGTCACGCGTGACCTCGAGCCAGAAGGAAGGGCGTTCATAGTCCTCCGGGCAGACGTTGATATAGACAGTGCGCTCAGGCCACTTTTCCAGCAGACGCGCGTTGACGGCGTCCAGAATCTCCGTGCTGTTCATCCTTTCCCCTCCAGGTAGGCCATGGCCTTCTTCTCGATTTCTTGCGCGCCTCTTTCGGCAATCTGCGGCAGCTCAGCGGCTGTCTTGCGGTACATATACTTTCCTTTTACACGATTAGCTTTGAGTTTCTTGCCCATTGCTGGAACATACCGACCTGGCGTTTGCACGTGTCCGCCCTCCAGTGCGTTGGTTACATATCCGGCAGCATAACCTCTTAGTTCGGTTTTTGCCTTGGCGCGGACGGCTGCATAGCCTCTGCCGGAACCGACGTGCCGATCCTGCACATTCGCCACATAGCCCTGACCGCCGATGCGGCGGCGCACCGTGGAGAGCATCTCTCGTCCGGCCTCCTCGAAGAACTCGCTGCGTGCCTTCTTCATGGCCTCCGGATAGCCCTCCAGCTTTTTCTGGATCTCTTTCAGCCCGCCGATCTCAACGCTCTGCATTATGCCTCCCAGCTGCGCTCGATCACGTACTCGTTCTTGTATGGGTCAAGGTCGAGCACCTGACGCACGGTGTATGGCGTTTCGTTCCCCTTCTGCACCAGATCTCCGGCACGCAGCACAATGACCTTCGGAGTTACCAGCACGCGCTGCTGCACCTCCGCGCGGTAGACGTCGTCTGCTTCATTGCGGAAGTATTTCTCCGTCAGGATGCCGGGGAAAGTGAAACTCGGAACGCTCACGGCGACCGGACGATTATAGGTGTCGCGTCCCGTCCGGTCCTGCGGCCGCGCTGTCAGTGTCACCGGCTCGCATACGGCCGCGCGGATCTCCTGCCGGCTGCGGTCGTCCGATAGGACGATCGATGTCCGGAACATGAATTGTCCGTCCGCGCGCATTGCCCCGCGCAGCGTCAGCAGACGGTCGGGACGGATAACGATGCTTGCCCCGCGTGCGCCGATGCCGACGCTTGAAAACAGATTGCTGCGCTCGTCGAAGGTCACACCTCCCCAGCAGACGCGACGCACTCCCCAAAAGTATGAGTTCTTTACTCGGTCAAACCGCAGTTCCAGCAGTTCGACGCGCTGCCGCAGGCTGTCGGCCAGCAGATTGCTTTTCGATGTCATCGCTCATTCTCCATCACTGCCGGTGCCCAAATCGGACACCGGCTCGCTGAGTTTTAACTGATTTACCATCCGACGAAAGGCAGGATTGTCAGCGACCACCGTTCCCGCCAAACTCACGTCTCTTCGGTCGTACATATCAAGAACCAGATAATTGACGCACAAGTCGTACTGTGCCGCGCGCGGAGATCCGATCTCAGGCTCGCGAATGCCTGCGGTCTCCATGTATCCGGTCGCCGCGATGAAGAAGCCGCTGAGCAGCGTATCGTCATCATCTACACGGCAGTACTCCGCCAGCGCCTTCCGGCGGTCATCCGTCAGGCTCATCGGTTATCAGCTGCCGCTCTTCGGCAGCGTTGCCACCACAAAGCCCTTGTCGACGATCAGGTTGCCGCCGATCATCGTGTCGCCCAGGATCGTGAGCATACGCTCCTCGCCCTTGATGCTTTCGTCCACGCGGACGGTGAAGTCGCCGAACAGGCCGAGCTCATAGTTGCTCGGGTCACCATAGAGCATCGTCTGGATCGCGGCGCTGGCAGACTGCGTCGCACCGGACAGGCTCGTCAGGTCGGGCAGGATCGTATACGGGATGATCGTGCCGCCATCCTCAATGGTGCCGATGTTGGGATTTCCTGCATCGTAGCGGATCTTGAACACACGCTCCTTGTCGCTGTTGCGCAGCTTGCCGATGGCCTTCAGGTCTGCCTTGGTCAGATAGAGACGGGCGTTCTGGCCGATGGCGTCATCGCTGCCGTAAGCAAAAAACAGATCGTCGAGAATGTTCTCGTTGATGGCCGTCACGTCGACAGAAGCGAAGATCGCGTTGCCCGCCGTGTTCTTAGCATTCTTGACGCCGTACATATCGGGCGATGCCTGACCGTCGCCGTTGGCAATCAGGCCGCAGGCCTTGCGGCGCATCGCGCGCAGTGCCATACCGTAGATCTTGTCGTAGTAGCCCGCGGGGCTCAGACGCGAGATGTTGCGGTCAACGTAGCTCGTGGTGTTCAGCTCATAGGGGCTGATCTTGGCCACGCCGAAGGTCGGGTCGCTCGAAGCGGTACGCGCTTTGCCCGCGTTGGTCGATACCTCACCGCCCTTGGCGTCCAGCTCGCTGATGACGTAGGGCTCCAGGAACGAGCCCATGCCGGTCAGATCCTGCACGTAGACCTGGTCGATAATGGAGCTGACCATATTGCCGATGCCGTCGCGGATGTTGCGGCCCGCGCCAGTGGGTTCCACCAGCGTGGTGGTCGCCAGCGTGACGGACTTGCTGGCAAGATACAGGCCCTTGCGCACCTCCTGCGCGCTCAGGGCGATGCTGCCGCCCTTCATCAGGGTATTGCCGCGCTCAGCAGCCTTGTCCTTCGCCTCGCCGGGATCGTCCTTGCGTTCCAGGAACTGGCGGTCCTGCTCGTCGATGAAGGCCTTGACCTCCGTGATCTCGTCGTTGATGTTGCCGATCTCGGTCATCTTGGACTTGTAGTCCTCACGTTTGCCGCCCTTCAGCAGCGTTTCGGCCTCTGCCAGCATGCCGGCGCGCTTCGCCAGCAGGTCATTGTACTTTCTGCGCATGATGTATCCTCCTTAAAATCTCATTTTTTCAAGCGCGAGCGCGGCTTCGTCCTGCCAGCGCTCTTTATCGTCTGCGCCGCCCGGCGCATGGGGTTCTTTTCCCTCGGTACCGCCATAGCGCTTCGCTTTAACGACACCGGCTTCCGGCTGCGCAGGACCAGCCACAAGGCTGACCTCATAAGCTTCACAAGCATCGACAAGGTCAAAATGACAAATCTTGCCGTCGTATTCATGGCCGCCGCGGTGCTGACAGAGCGTTGTGCGCTGATCCGCGCCGCAAATGGAGCAAAGCACATGCTCAACCGTACAGCCAACGCTGCATTCGCGCAGAATGCCGCCCTCGATGGCGGAGATCGTGTCAGCCATTGATTCTGTGCGCACGGTGTAGCAGCAGAGGATCAGGCGCTTGACGTCACCCTCGCCACTCACATAGGCGTTGTAGATACGCGCCGTCTGCGACTTGGCGCTCCAAACGTGATCAAGCAGCACCGTCTTGCCGATGTAGAGCTTTGCGAGCTGTTCCAGTGTGTTTTCGGTGAACCTCTCGTTGTCGCGGTCTACCTGGTTATCACAGGCTGCCAGGCGGAAGGCGAACACTTCGTCTGCACTCAGCTCCCGAAGGGACTGCTTGTTGATGAGCGCAAGCTGGCTTTCACTCAGTGTCTGTTTTTCAAGCCTTGCGGCCTTGTAGATCATTTCCATGGATTACTCCTCTCCGGCGGTGATGCCGCCGCGTCTTTGCTTGCTCAGTTCCGGCCACAGATCAAGCGGCACATAGTTGAGGCTTGCCCGGCGCCGGTTGCCGCCAGGGATATTCGGGAGATCCTCCAGCGCAGCAATGTCGTCCGGAGAGAAAACACTCAGCTCGCTCATTGCACGGTACCATGTGGCGCGGCTGGATGTGTCACCCTTGAGCTCAGCCATCATGTTGATGCGGATCTCAAGCCCCTTTTTCAGCTCGCTGTCGGTCAGCAACTTATAGGTCTGCTCTTCTTCATACTGCGTCACGATCGGATGCAGCGTGCTTACAACATACTCGATGGAATTTTGCTCGTTGGAACCGTATGCCTGTTTTCCCTCATTCAGCTTGTAGAGCGGCACACCGAAGTAGCGGGCAATGTCCTTGACGGAGATCTCCTTATTTTCCACAAACTGCGCATCGCGGTTCGAGCTGGCGATGCTCGTGTATTTGAGGCCGAGGTCGAGGATCGCTGTGCGGTGTGCGTTGCTTGGGCCAAGGTGGACCTTTTCCCATTCGCTGCGCAGCTGATCCTTCAGCGTCACAACAGATCCGTCAGGGCGGGTCAGTACGCCGCCGCGCTCGTTCTTTGCATAGCCACCGAGATCGGCCTCTGTTTCCAGCACGCCGCCGGGCTGGCCGCCGTTTTGATAGTACGAAGCGTCATACTGCTGTGCCGCGCGCGCCGCGGCAATGACGTCCTCCGCACGCGACAGCGTTCCAATTCCTTTCAGCCCATTCCGCGTGGCGTTTTTATAGTGACACACATCTTCATTTGCCAACCGCATCAGCTCGCCGGTGAGCGGATGCGTAATGTCATACCAGATGCGGCCTGCGCCGTCATGCCACTGCTGCACGAGCTGCCACGGTACGGGGATCAACTCCTTCGGCAGTCCAGTCGACGGATCGCGGATGATCCAGTCATACCCGTTACCGCCTTCCAGTCGGCTGGTCTCCAGCACTTTTTTGCGCACAAATGGCGTCATTGCCTCGTTTGGCCGCACATTGAGCAGATACAGAATATTGTGCGGCAAACGCTCACGTGTGCGGTTGTCGATTACAAAGCTCGGCAGCTTTGCCATGCTGTCGCTCAGTATCTCAATGCAGCGGTCTACCGCGCTCAGCTTTCGCGCCACGCTCTGTACGTCCTCTCCGGCAACCAGACCACCGGAGGCCGCAAGCGCGCCGACTGTCACCGCTTTTCTGATGGTGGGCGACCGTGCGGTGGCTGCACGGAGCCCTTTAATAACGCTCATTCAGATCCGTCCTTTCCTTCCTCGTCGGTATCGTCATAGCCATCGAGCACAGCTCCTGCGACAAGCAGGACTCCCGCTGTGATCATTCCGGCCGGAACGTAGATCATAGCCGCTCCTATTGCAATCAGCGCGCATCCAAGTACCAGCGCGGCGCCTTGTACCGCTGCGGCAATTCTTTTCATCTTTTCTCCTCACAGACTGAATCCCGGCCGGCCAACAGCTTCGGCAAGGTCGGGTTTCTGATTTTTCGCGATCATCCAAACCGCCATCACGATGATGCTGGCGACCGTCGGGTCGATGCGCCCAATCGAGCGGTTTTTCAGCGGTTTGATATTGCCGTTTCCGTCCTCGTGGCACCGGACATTGCCAAACGTCCAGCGGAAACACGTATTGTGCACATGCAGCAGCGTATGCCGCTGCATCATGTCGTCCATTTCCTTCATCGCGGGACTCATATTCTTCAAATCCTGCGGGATCTCAATGGTGTTGACGATAGGGGAGAGCCTCTGCGTGATGGTTCGGCTCAGATACGGGTCAAATCCGATCATGCGCAAGTCAAATCGCTCGCGAGCCTCGCGGATACGGGCCTCAATATCGTCATAATCGTTCACCGTGCCGGGACACAGTGTCAAAAATCCGGCTCGCGCCCAGTCCCGGTAGGGGACATGGTCCCGTTTTTCGGCTTCGTCGACCGTTGTTTCCGGCCTCCAGATGCCATAGGGCCAGATCACGGCAGTGTCAAGCCCGGGCTGGGGAGGGAAGAGCAGCACAAATGCTGTCAGGTCGCGGCTCGTTGACAAGTCGACGCCTCCGTAGCAGATCATGCCGTCCAGCTGATGCAGGAATTCCTCTCGCGCGGCCTTCTTGCTCGGCCCCCACTGTGTTTTGTCATACAGGTTGAGCGAGATCCAGCCGACCGCTTTCGTTGTGATCCACTGATTCAGGCGCAGCCAGCGGAAAAGCCGCTCAGCAGCCTCACTTTTTTGGGCCGCCATGGCCTCCATGCGGACGTTGCGCATGCTCAGATGCTTGCCCAGCGAGGGATTGCACAATTTCCACAGGCTTTCGTCCCAAATGTCGATTTTTTCGAGGTCATCCGGATCATCACCGAAAAATGCCGTCAGACCGTACAGGATCGGCAGCCAGTTTTCTTCGTCGCGCTCCAGAAGGGCCTGTTCCGCGTCGGCAAGGTCCTCATCCGCGGCATGCCTTAACGAGAGGACCTTGCGCGCGTCACCACCTTCCTCCTGGATGCGGCGCAGCTGCCGGGCGTCGCGGATCGCGACAGCCTTATCATGGATCTCCCAGCCAATGCTGCCGCGATCCGGGTCATCACCGGCTGTTGTCAGCACGATCCACACCGGTTGACGGCGGGAAGCGCCGGCTGCGCCGGTCATGATATCCCATAGCTCGCGGGACGGCTGGGCGTGCAGCTCATCAAAAATCACGCAGCTCGGCTTGTAGCCGTGCTTGCTGTATGCCTCGGCGGAAAGCACCTGCATCACGCCGATGGTGACCCACTTATATCCGCCGTTACCGGTCTTGATCCGGCGGCGGTACTCGATGCGCTTGCGGCTCTCGGTGATCTTCAGCTCGCCGCGTGCGACCATTTTTGCTGTCCACGGCGCGCTCGTCGCCATGAAGACCGCCGCATTGTAGACGATCGAGGCGTTTTCCTTGTCCGCCGCGCAGATATAGACCTCGGCGTTCAGTTCGCCGTCGGCAAACAGGTGATAGAGCCCCAGCGCGGCCGCAAGCTCGCTTTTGCCATTTTTCTTGGGGATCTCAAGATAGAGATACCAGTATTTTCGCAGCCAGTCCGCATTAATCGGGGCAGGGAGGTCCTTGGTGTCTGAATCGGATACGAGCGTTCCGTAGAATTCCATCAAAGCACTGCGCTGCCAGTCATACAGGTTGAAAAGTTTGCCGGTATCGGTCGTCGGCAGCCGGCTGATAAAGTCACAGACAAACTGCCCGGCGGTCTGGTCGTATCGCTCAGCCACCGCTTGCGCTCCTGCTTAGGGCACTGTCTTGACGGCGACGGAGCATTTCGGTGAACTCATCCGTCCCGCCCTGGTCGCTGGCAGCTGCGCCCGCCGCGTTGACAACTGCGGTCGGAACAACGATCCGGCAGCGAGAAGTGACGGAGAGCCCCATCGCCTCGGCACACTGGCGCGCCTGCTTGAAATAAGCGCCCTGGATGCTCGTCCATTCCTTGGCGAGCTTCTCGTCGTTCTTGCTGATGGCCGCCGCGGCTTTCTTGTCAGCTTTGACCCAGCGTTCGCGACAAAGAAAATATTGCCCGAGAACGTCGCGGTCGAGTTCGGCGTATAGGCCTGCACCGTTGAGCATTTCGCCGATCTCGCAGTATTCCGCCCGCAGGCGTTTCGGCAGCCACTTCGGCGGATCTACCACGTCGGCCGGCGGCATATAGACCTCGTGGTCGCGCCGCTGGTCGGCTTCGGCCTGTGTCAGGTGCTTTCGTCCGTTGGCTTCCACCAGCGCCGTCGGCTGTCTCTTTCCGCTCATGTTCTCACTTCTTTCTCGTTGTTCCCCGTGGGGAAAATTTCTCGTTCACAGGAGGCCTCGCGGTTATGGCACAGTGCGTCAAACTTTCTGAGCAGGGGGGGAGGGTGCGCAAGGAATCCCCGCGCGTCGCTCCTGCGACGCGCCCAAGCGCCCAAGCCTACCGCCTCGAGCCTACGCGACGAGGCTTCGAACGCCTGCGATTTTCGTACATTTCCCGCACCGTCTTGCGGCTGTGGCAACTGTGACACAGGCTCTCGAGATTGCCGCGGTCACAGAACACTGCCCAGTTGCCCTTGTGGTCGACGATGTGGTCGACGTCGGTAGCACGGATGCGCCTGCCGGCTTTGGCGCACTCGCGGCAGAATGGCTCACGCATTAGCTGCGTCGGGCGCAAGTCCTTGCGCCATTCGTCGGTGAAGTACATCCAGCGCCAGGACTCGGCTTCAGCGCTGCGCTGCCCTGACCGCTTTGCCGGTTGATGCTTTGCGCAGTATCCGTCGCTCACGAGCTCGTAGCATCCCGGATATCGGCACGGTCGCAGCGGCTTCTCGCTCACGGGCTATCACCTCCGGAAAAACAAAAAAGCCTGCGCCGACACAAACTGCTCTCGCAGATCATGTGGCGCAGGCTCTCAGGCACAGGCACTCGTCGATATTCACGATGGACTCTTTTCCGCAGACCTTGCAGTACACGGTCAGCGACCGCGCTCGGGTCTCGGGATTGAGCCGAAGGACTTTTCCTCGACCGCATCGCGGGCAAAGGAGCCATCCGTTCTTTGTGTCCAGTTTAGCAGTTTTCGCTTCGGTTTGCAATGCCTTTTCCCCACTTTCTCGGGTTTGTCCGTAAATATTCATAAGGTTTCAAGAATAAGAAATCAATATCTAAAATAAAAGCACTATTTTCAGTAGCTCAAATACTTGCTGTAGGAGTACACGCCCCAGCCGCTTTTTGCCTCGTTGTACTCGAGCGGCAAGATGACCGCATCCCGCGGGACATAGATGCGGCCGGTCTTGCTGGCCTTGACCTCTGGCAGCGGCACTTTGGGCTTGAGCGTCCGCGATGGTCCCCACGGATGCTGCCCCACCTCCGGCCGCTCTTTTGTGAAGTATCGGGCGAGCCTGCGGTAGCCGTCTTCTTGCAGTATCTTCTTTTTTGTGTACGGCACATCATAGGCCTCGCCCCAGTCCCACAGCCGCCGCACGAGCACCGCAGGATACTCGCTGTTCCGCAGGAAAACGTGAATGTGCAGACTATCGTGCAGCCCCTCGATGCGGTAAACGTAGTCAAACGGTTTGCCGCTGCCCCAGCGCTTGAGGCGCTTGAGGTAGGTGTTCCAGATCTGCTGCACCTCTTTCCGGCTCTCCGGCAGATTCTCCGGCGCAAACGTCAGCGAGTGGAAAACACCGTCGTACTCAAAAAGCGCGAGCCGCAGCTCCAGCTTGTCGACGGTCGTGCGGCTCATTGCCGGCCCGCAGCGAGAGCGGATGCACTCACCGTTCTTCCGCAAAAAGCACGCACGATCCGTCGAAAATACCTTGACCAAAGGCCCCGCCCGCTGTTTTACGATGCAATACTCATCCATATAGGCGGCTCTCCAGCATACCGGCAACGGCGCCGGTCATGTCGCCCTCGACAACAGTCTTATCCAGCTGATCATAGTATGCACGGATAAACTCCTCAAGCAGATCGTAATACAACACCGCATGCGGCAAATTGCCATTTGCCAACGTCGCAGCCCGTGCTGCGTCATTCCTATCGCAGCCAAGGCTCATCAGCAGTTTAATCATACGTTTTCTTTTCATTCGGCGCACCCCAGCTTCCTCTTCACCCACGCCCACAGGTTTCGCCACGGGTGATCCGACAGCCATCTGCAGACTGATGCGAGATGCACGGACGACCCTTGCTCACGTATCAACTCATGCCGCAGCACTACCTTTTCACTGTTTGCCCTTCCCAGCGCCGCCTCGGTATCAGCAAGCTTCGTGCGCAGGTCCTTGTTTTCTGCAATCGCCGCATTTCTTTGATCGGTCATTGTCTCAGCATTTACGCGCTCACGGCGCAGCTCATCAGCGTCTTCCTTTATCCTTTTGCGTTGTACCTCTGTAACATTAAAGGCGTTGTTAAACCGCGCATGCCAATATTCTGCATTACCCCTTGCGTCTCGCGCTTGATCGCGCAACTCGTTTTTCTCGGCAACACACTTAGCGAGCGCATCATTCTGCTCTTCAATTCGTTTACTTAGCGCGGCGATCTCCTCGTTGGCCCCTGCATTGGCCTGCCACGCCGTTTCCAGCATATTAAGCATTTGTTCCTTCGTGGTTTTCTTCAGGTTGATTTTTTTCATGTCGATCTCCTTCCATCGTCATCTGTTGATACTGTTCCACGCGCTCGACCTTAACCACGCGCACACCGCCGTACTTTTCAAAGTCCATCGCCACTTTTTCCTTGATGCCCTGCGGATCGGCGTCATCCGGTACTTCCAGCGCCAGCGTCACCAGCAACCTCATTCTTTGCCGCCTTTCAGCCGATAGTTTTCGTCTTCCAGCTGGTCAATCAAATAACCTCGATTAATGTTTGCTGTGCGAAGGTAATGGATCACCGCAATAAGTCCCTCACGATCCAGCCCCTCAAGCCTTGCCTGATCCACTTTAAGGGCTTTGAGCGCAGACCACGCCAACCGGTACATTTTCCGCGCCCCAGGCATCGGAGTATTGCGCTTGTCAAACCATTCGATGGCTGCATTTAATTCTTCAGGTGTCATTCCGCACCTCCTTCCATTCTCGCCCCCACATGCTCGATCTGGTTTCGTAGCCGGTCGACCTTATAGTCTCGCTGCTCCGCCACCGCGTCCTCGACCTCAAACTCGATCGCCATCTGGTCAAGCATGATCCCGACGTCGGCGATCTCTTCGGCGATGTTGGCGAGCGTGTCGCCGTCCACGCGCCCGCGTAGGAACTTGCACAGCACATCCTGCAGCTCGGCCATCTCCTCAAAGGCCATCGTGATCTGCGCCTGCGCGCCGTAGCGGCTGAGCGCCGCGCAGAAGGTTTTGCGTTCCATCTCAGTCATTTTTCATCGCCTCCAATGCTTTCTCCGCTTCCTCGCGGGTGAGGAATACAGTCTTGCCGATGTCAGCTTGTTCAAAGGTTATCTGGTCGGAAAGCGTCGTATAGACTACATTCATCTCCCCATTTTCCGACATCCCAACAACAGCTTCATACAGAGCATCTTCACAGATATCTCCGTCCTCGATTATGTACAACATGCTTGAAAGAATCGGCGTAAGTACTGGCTTTACTGGCAGCACCGCCACGCGCCCGCCCTTGTCGGCCTCGGCCAGCTCACGCAGACGGTCATTCAGCAGCCAGTTTTTCACATACTCCCAACTGCAATTATAATCAATTCCAACATCCATCAGGATATTAGACATTCGTTTAGTCTCTTTCGGCGTCAGCCACGTGTCCTCGTAGGCGGCAAGACGGTCCATCATCTCTCGGACACCTGCGGGTTCAACCTCGCAGGGGATCTGTCCGGTCGAGTAAGGATTTTTCGCGCCAACGTAGACCACAACGCCGTTAATCCTTCTTGTCAGTCGCTCCATCACTCCACCTCAGGCCCATCCGGTAGCGGCCTCCAGTGCGTGACGGTACAAGGTAATGCCATGCAAAGCCATTTCTTCGCGTTTGCGTGATAATTACCGATGTCGACGCCAAAATCAGGACTATAAATCATGTAGTTTACAAGTTCGGAAGTCTCATCATTACGCCACACCTCCGGCAGCCGCTCCGTCACCGGCACCCACTTCTCCCGCTCCTGCAGCACCGCGATCTCTTCGGCATACCGCGCGCAGCGGTCAGTCAGCTTCTCGATCAGCTCCGCGGCTTCCCGCACGATTTGGCAGCCGTGGATGCCGCAGTCGTGTTCGCGTCCGCAGCCCATGCAGGCCAGCGAGCCCGTTTCCACTTTTAAGCGCCGCATCGCGGTCAAAATCTCTTCCGTTCTCATTTCGTCCTCCTCGGCCCATAGCCTAACTGTTTGATCTCCGGGTAGCGCTCTGCAAACGGGTAAAACTGGTTATCCCCGATATAGCTGCGCGTCGCCCGGTCAAGTCTCTCCTGATAGACGTCTGATTCGTCGGTGCTCTGCATCGCTGGAAAATAGACGTCATACGTCTCGCCCCACTTTTCCGCGAGGCGGCTGAGGCGGTCATAGCCCCAGCCAAAATCCTCGTGCATCGTGATCAGCAGCGTGTCCAGCATGTACTGCTTCATCGTCCGCTGCATCACATCCAGCAGCAGTTGCGTTCTCCCGTCTCTCTGCTGCAAATACCCTGATCTCTTCATTTGCCCTCCTGGACAATGGCAATGCCATCATAGTCTTGCTTTTTCCATATCGCTGAGCCCGGAAGCATCCCCGCTGATAACGCCAACCGAAAAACCTCTGCTACATCCGGCCTGCTTTTTGCGAGCATGCTATAAATGCCATTTGCCAGCATTGCCACATCTGCAAGATTCTCTTTGAGCGAGCCTCTAACATCCATTTCGAGTATCTGCCCGTCTTCGATTTTGTAGTGGATCATTTGTTTTCTCCTCTCTGTCTCTCGCTGATCAGCAGCCAGCTGTCGCACTTGCACTCGACAATATCCTGCACCGAGATCCCCGCGTCGGTCGAAACGAACGGGTACTGGTCGCTCACGCCCCCGCAGCACCGCGCCGTCAGATAGTCACTGCCGCCTAACCCCGTGGGATAGCTCAGCACGACCAGCGCGCCTTCCTCCGGCCAGTGCTCTGCATCCAGCGGCAACCATTCCGGCGAGCTCACCGTCTCGTCCTGCGTCGGGTCATCTGGATGCAGCGTCCAAAGAACTACCTCTGCCCATTCGGTATAGCCGCTTTTCAGCCTGCCGCTGACGTATACGTCCTCGTCTGCTACTCCGTTTTCGTCGATAAAAACGATGTGCGCGCCCTCCGGCGGTTTAACGTCTGATTCATACCATCTGAGCGCAAGCAGCTTTTCGTTTCGCTCTTCTTTTGACTCGGTCTTTTCGCGGGTTTTACTTGCTTGCACTGTCCCATCCTGCATGCTCATCGCCGCAAGCATGTCCCACACAGTTGCCCAAGAGCGCAAAATGTACTTTCGGTCTTCACCGCTCATTTTTAGCCCCTTGGCCTCCCCCTGCCAATCAAACTCTTTGCTGCCGCCTCCAGCCCACCGAAACGCTTTTTTAAGCGTTTCGATTCCTTCCTCTCGATTTTTACATCCTCGCAGCTCTCTTTCAAGACGTTCATGGATATGACCGAGCAACTCGATATACTTTTCATCCTCTACGGCCTGCTCGTCTTTCGCTCTGGATTTCACAAACTCTTGCACGTCCTTGATCGTGTAGCTCCGGCGATTGTCGATCACCCAGTCGAGCAGACGATACTGCGTCTCGTCGTCCATGCGGGCGATCTCCAGCGCGGCCGCCTCCGGAATGTCGCCCGCCTCCCACTTGCGCACGATCCCCGGGACCTTGAGCCCGCGCTTGATCGCGCTCAGGTTGGCGAGCTTGGTCCTGTTGACCTGCATCGCCTCGGCGACGCGGTCGCGGATGCGCCCCGGCAACTCTTCGCCCGCCTCGCGGCGCTTAATGTAAATTTTCGTCAAGCGCTCTGCCTCTTCTGCCAGCAATGCAGGGGACTTCACACGCTGTCGGTTCGCTTCGATCACCGCGCAGATCTCCTGCTCCTCCGTCATCGCCGGAAGCACTCGGCAGAGCACGATGGAGAACTGCTTCGCGACGGCCTCGTCCCGGTTCGCCGCGAGCAGCCGCAGCGCCGCCATGCGGCTGTGGCCGGAGATCAGGCGGTACTTGCCATCCGTGTCCGGCACGACGGTTGGCGGCTCCAGCAGGCCGTTGGCCTGAATGGACTCCATCAGCGCGGCGAGCGCCTGGTTGTCGGGGCGGGGGTAAAAATTCCGAGGGTTGTCAAGGATGTCATCGACCGCGATCTCCCGCGTCGTGTCCGATTCGGGCACGCCCTCAGCCGGCGTGAGAAACTCGCTCATGTCAAACTTGCCCTTAGCCATTGACCGCGCCTCCCTTGCTCAGATACTCCCGCGTGAAATCGTGATATGCCTTTGTCGCCGCATCCTTGGGCGCATATCCTCTCAGCGTCTTGCTCGCGTTGAGGTTGGACATGCTTACCGGCACGGAAGCCCGCAGCGGGATCGCCGCCTCAAATGCCGGAATGCCGCTCACGCGCAGCGCCTGCTCTGCGGCCTCCTGAATGCGCGTACCGCGCCGCTTGGTGATCAGCGCGCCCGCGATACGCAGCCGTGGATTGACCGTGCGCATGTTGGCGACCTGACTGCGGATCTCGCCCGCGCCGTGGAGGGAAAAGCCCTCCAGCTCGACGGGGATGATGATCTCATCCGCAGCGCCCAGCGCCGCCACCGTGGCCGCATTGTAGGCGGTCGGGCAGTCGATAAGAATATAGTCTGCGCCCTCATCCTCTGCCACAGCAAGGCAAAAATCACGGATGCCGTTTTTTGCCAGCCGCTCGCCGGTCAGGGCGGCAATGTCAGCCTTCGGCAGCTCCGCGCTGGCCGGAACGATTTTCACGCCCTCGACAGGCGTGTCCTGCACCAGCTCATCCCAGCAGCAGCCGGTCTCGCCGGTCAGCACCTCGTAGGTCGTGCCGCCGTGGAGCGTGTCCGCGCGAAAAATGTCGCTCAGATTGCACTGGCCATCCGCGTCCATCACAATGACGCGCTTGCCCGCGGCCGCGAGCTCGGCCGCGAAGTTGATCGTCGTGACCGTCTTGCCGACGCCGCCCTTGTAGTTCATGATCGCAATCGTTTTCATGTTGTCCTCCTGTTTTTCTATTTCCGCAGCCGCTTAGCTGCGCGGTACTGATAATCGCCGAAATCTTCGTAGTCTTTTTTCTCTGCTCTAATCTTCTCGTTCTCGGCGTCGATCGCCGCCTTCCACGCGCGATAGTGCTCGCACTTATCATGGCAGCCGGGATACCGCTCCTTGCAGCCATAGCACTTGCTTTCCACTTTCCCCGCCATGTCGCACCTCAAAATTTGAAACTCTCTCGGGGGATGTAGCCAAAAACCTGTGCCTCGACCAGAAAAAACCGATGCTCGTGGTTGATCCGCACGATTTTCCCACTCACCTTCCCGCGGTCGCGTGTGCTTTTCAGATTTTCTTCGCCGCCCAGATTGCTGTACGCACACGGTGTCCAGCTGACGGGCTGTCCAATATACGGCATGATGTCTCTCCTTTCTTTACCGGCGCTTTGCGCCGCTCATGCGCTCATTGCGAGCATTCCGCTCGACAATTTTCTTGTCTTCCTCAGCCTCGCGTGCCGACGTCATCGTCATCGGCGTAAAGGTCTGCTTGTCGCCGTCGAACCACAGCAGCGTCCGCAGCAGCAGACCCTCTTTGTTCTTGACGATTCGCAAAAATCGGGACGTTGTGGGGTTATAATCCCCGCCCTCGACAGGGCGGTAGATCATGAAGATCATGTCCGCGTCCTGCTCCAGCTGGCCGGACTCCTTCAGGTCGCTCATGCGCGGCTCGTTTTGCTGCGGCTTGCCCTTTTTGGGTACCGCAACGCGATCTTCGCGCGTCAGCTGCGCCAACTCGATCACGAGCTTTTTCCGGCTCTGGGCGAAAGCGTGCAGCTCGCGGGATATCTCCGCCACCTGCTCGCTGCGCATAATGCGCGTAGAGCTTGGCCGGATGAGCTGCACGTAGTCGATGAAAATCACGTCGAAGTCAAACGCCTCGGCAGCGCCGGTAATATCGCTGACGCTCCATCCGGCCGCCTCGATCAGCGTAAACTTGAGTGCGGCAGCCGCGGCGCTCTTGGCCGCGAACCGCTCCCAGTCCTTGTCCGTCAGCTCTCTGCGTTTGATGGCCGTAAAGCTGATATCGTTCAGCGCCGCAACCACACGGTCGGTCACCTTGCGCCGGTCAGTCTCCAGCGAGAAGAAGCCCACGCGCCACTCGCGCGCCATCCGCATCGCCATTTGCAGTGCCAGCGCCGTCTTGCCGTCGCTCGGATACCCGCCGATGATGACCACATCACCCGGCTGCGTGTATGTACCGGCATCCACCTCAGCGAGACCGTAGCGGACGTATTCGAGCGGAGTTTTATCCGTCTGGCGTGCGGCAAAGTCCTGGATCATGTCCTCCATGGTGTAGGCCATGATCTGCCGCCCACCCGTCTGCTCCTGATGGAGCTTCGCCTCCAGCTCGCGGCACTCCTGCGCCGTGGACGCCGAGGCTAATTGCATTGCGAGGGCTTGCATGCGCCGCACGCAGGCTTGATCGGCCATTCGGATGGCATTCTCGCGCCAGTCGGCGCTGGTTGTAGTGATGTATACCAGTTGGGCGATGTAATCACTCGAGTCTTTACCGACTTTGTCTCGGATGCTGTAGGCTGTCACCGACTCTGCCCGCAGGTACAGATCCCGTGCCGCGCGGAAGATCTTCCGGTTGATCTCAATGCCGAAATCCTGCTCGCGGACAGTGAAGAGTACGTCCTTGACGATCTCGGGGGAGATAAGCAGCGCGCCGATGACCGCGGTCTCGGCCTCAAGCCCCGGCTGTGTTTTCCTCTGCTGCGTCATGCGCTACACCCCCCAGCCGAGCGGCAGCGCCGCGCTGCCCTCGTTCTCGACCGGCGGCATTTCGTCCGGCTTAAGCTCGTAGACGGTCAGCCAATTCATGCTGATTGCCTTTTCCAGCAGCGCGAGTTTCAGCTCACGCCGCCCGTCCGACAACTTGTCCAGTTTCCGCAAAATCCCGCTCATAGCGCGCTCGGTCTCGACGGCTTTCCGCCGATTGATCTTGATCCGGTTTTCCAGCAGCCCCATGATCCACTCGCGCAGCTCGTCGTCCTCGCCGCAGTATTTCTCCACGACCTCTACGACCTCTGCGGGGGCTATAGGGGTTTGTTTCTTTTCTTCTTTGGTTCTTTTAGTATTTATTTGGGTCGGAAAACCCGATGACGGTTTTTCCCGTTGTCGGTTTTCACCGTCGTCGGTATTTCCCGACAACGGTGGTGCTTCATCCAGCAGCACATAGACGTTGCCGGAGAAGTGTCCGTTGGCGTCATGGGTCTGTTCGCGGACGAGATATCCGACGTCTTCGAGCTTGCCGAGCAGCCTACGGATGGTGTCTTTGCTCACACCCACATAGGCCGCGAGGCCCTTGACCGAGTATTGCCACCCCTCCGGCAGCCCGACCATAATGGCAAGCAGCCCGCGCGCATCCAGCGGCAGGCGCTTGTCCTCGATGGCAGATTTGTAAAGCACGGTGAAGCTCTGCTTGCGTCCGGATTTGATGATCCCTTCGCTCATGCCTGCACCCCCGTTTTGATGGGATTGAGCGTCACGCTCTCGCAGCAGGCGATCAGGCGATCGCATAAGCCGACATAGTCCACAGCGCTCTGCTGGGCCTCGATATCCAGCGGCGGGGGAGAGGCTGTGCCGTCACAGATATGTTCTTTTTGATTTTCTCTTGCCATAAGCATTTCCTCCACCGATGTACTCAACAAAGTTGAAGAGCTTTGTCACCGTCACACTCACGCCGACGACCACGAAGAAAAGGGTCATGCCGCTCATCGTGCATACACCCCCTTTGTCAAAACGGGGCTTGCATTTCCGCGCGAGTGTGCTATACTATTTTTGCAATCGTTTTCAGGTCTGACTGCCTGAGACACGGAACGCTTCGACGCGCCAACGTCGGGGCGTTCTTTTTTTGCGTCTGCGGCATAGATGACCTGATAGGCTGCGGCGATGGTCTCGCGCAGGTCGGCAACGATGGTGTCAAATTCCGGCCGCTCCTGCTCGTCAATGATGCCGTCCTCGGCGATGCGCAGCAGTGTCTTGATCTTGTCGGTCGCGCTCTGGAGGCGGTTTGTCAGCGCGATCGTCGCCGTCGGCAGCGGCTGAATATGTACCTCCGGCAGCACGCCCAGCGTGTCGGTCGCTTTTGCATGTTCCAGCTCAAGCCAGGGGAGGTTGTAGAGCTCAGCCATGCGGTGCACGGTGTCATCAGATGGCGTGCGGCGTCCGTTCTCATATTGTTTCATACTTTCTGCGGAAAGTCCAAGTAGCTCGGCTGCCTCTTCTTGCGAAAAATAGGTAGCCTTTCTTGCCCTTTGGTATAAATTTGGGTACTCGGGATACATGGATTTTTTCCTCCTTTTGAGATATGATTAACTCGCAACGATCAGTTTGCCCTCTACGAAAGCGATGAAAGAGCGGCGAGGGATTCGAACGTTTCTCCCCAGGAGAATGACCGGGAATCCGAGGGCGTCTTTGTCCTGACGCGCCTGCACGCGGATCAGCTGCGGGTCGACACCGAGGACTTTGCCGGCGACGGCGGCACTGATGGTTTCTTTCTCTGAAAGTTTCAGTTCTTCAAGCGTCATGATACTATCCTCCTAACTAAGCGTTTCGGGCAGCCGGTCCGGTGTTTCCACTTCAAACAGTGCGCTGATATCAACACCCAGCAGCATCGCAAGCTGCGGCAGCTTGTCGGTGGTGGGCTGGTATTCGCCACTCTCCCATTTGCCAACGGCGACTGCGGAAACATTCATTGCCTTGGCAAGATCGGTCTGGCTCATGCCCTTTCTTTGACGGAGTTCTTTGACGCGGAGCTTTACCATTTTTTCAATCATCCTTTCTATCTTGATTTTTGCAGTTTGCCATGGTATTTTTAAGTGAGACTTTATACTATGAGCAAAAGAACGAAGGAGCAGGGGAGAATCGAACTCCCATCACTGCGGCCGGTGAGCACCATGCTGCTCCATATGGATGAGGTGAGGGGCGAGGACGGGTCGAACGTCCTTCAGTCGGGCATTAGAGTAACGGAGGACAATCCCCACGGTTCCGGCTGAACCATCTCCCGACGCGCGCCGGCCGCCCCAAATATAGCGAAGATGAGGTGAAGCAAATGCAAGATGTTATAGCTTTCGATCAAAACGAAACTTGCAAAATGCAATTTGAAATACCGGAAATTGACGAGTGCCCAATATGTCATCATGCTTTGCAACCAACAATTTTGAATTCCAGATATGTAATGGACGATCCAAATGGGGAGTCTCTGCTATGCCATTTATACACCACTTTTTTCTGCCCCAAATGTCGTGGCGTCTTTATGGGAAAGTTTTCAGAATCACTTGATTTGCGTTTTGGACCCAATTCGGTCTATTTGGGAGCGTACTCTCTTTCCCCTACAGTGCCTGACTATGATCGTTTCAGCGATAAGATCATAAATCTATCTGCTACGTTTGTTCAAACATACGAGCAGGCTCAGTGTGCTGAAGCCAATGGGTTGAATCAGATCTGCGGCATCGGGTATCGCAAGGCGCTGGAATATTTGGTAAAGGATTATTTATGTCATAAAGCACCCGCAGATGAGGATGCAATAAAAACAGAGGCACTTGGCAGAAGCCTTCAGCGAATCGAAGATTCACGAATCCAAGCGCTCGCGCAGCGTGCGACCTGGATTGGCAACGATGAAACGCATTATGTCAAAAAGCATGAGGATTTGGACGTCGCGACCATGAAAGTATTCATCAATGCCATGGTTCACTTTAACGATTCGGACTTGGCATTGGAGCAAGCACTTGGCATTGAACGGGCGTGAGCCGGATCTCGCTCAGCAAGCTTTTTGCCATCCAGTGACCAATAGGAAGTTGCCACGCGTACCGGATCATTGTTTGCTCCAGATCCGCGGACTTCTCGAATCTCGATGACTCGAATGACCTTGGCGCTTTCGATCGGAGAAAATGTCATCATAACGTATTCAGCTTTCTTTGGATTCGACGACATACAGCTTGCCGCCATGCAGCTGGTAGATGCCGCCAATGTGCAAGTTCTGCAGCGTGAGATAAGTCTCGCAGCGCTTTGCACGCCAGCAGATCTCCGCCATATTGTCGAGCTTGATTCTGCGCACTTTATAGAGCACGTTCTCGCCTCATTTCTTGTGTTCACGAGAGGAACTGATATGCTTGAATGGATAAAGGTCGTTGCACCGTATATCGTGGCGATCATCGGACTGCTCGGCGGTATTTGGGTTGCTGCCCGAAACAACAAAAACCAGTTGACGGCCGCTTATTTCGACCGCATGACTGCGGCCTACGAGCAGCACTGGAAGGCGTTTTCGGAGTTTGTCTACGAGCCGAACGATACGCATCGGAATGCTTATATCGTTGCCCTCTACAACGCGAGGCTTTACGCTTCCGATGATGTAGACTGCGGCATACAGATACTTTTCGAGAAAGCGGTCGAATATACCTCTTCCGGGCGGCGCGATATACGTGAACTTGATGTGTATGCCGGGGAGTTGGAAAAACTGCTGCAGGAAGATGTTGTGAAGTATCGGAGTCGGAAGCGGCGTTCTCGATGTACTCGATGACCCATCGCCCAAGTTCCAGAATGGGTATTGCCAGCCGAGGCTTGGGTTCTTGATCGTCCTCTGTGTGTTCTCTGTAGAGACACCAGACCAGAGGTGCAATGACGATCACCCAAATCAGCAACGCGATAGGTCTCATATCGCGCTCCTTTCGTACAGTCGTTGTCTAAACTGTAGCTTTATAATAAATCTTTAATCAAATATTGTCAATCGTAAAAGTGCTAATTAAATATTCTTGTGAACAAGAGCCAAATTCTATAATAAGGTGTTGTTTCTAATGGACAGAGAGCTTTTTGTGCAAAATATTGAAAGATGGTGTGCTGTGAAGGGTGTAGCGCCAACGGTGGCTTGCCGTGAAAGCGGTGCAGGCAATAGCTTTCTGACCAATGTAAAAAGAGGGCAAACTCCATCTGTGGCAAACGTGCAGCTGCTTGCACAGTATCTCGGCTGCACCGTGTCCGATCTGCTCGGCGAGACGCCGGGCGCGCTGCCGGCCGTGCCGGAAGGCCCGACCGCGCAGTTTCTAAAGTTGTTCTCAAGCCTCGACGACAAAACGCAGAATGAGATCGTCGCCGAGATGCTCAAGAGAAAAAAATAAAAAAAGGTGCCCGAATCGGGCACCGAAGAGGGGGTGCAGTGGTATGGTATTCGCTCTATTTATTTGTTTAACATTTTTTGTTGGTGCTGTGGCACTGGTGTATCGGCATAATAAGGAAAACAGCCAGAGAAGCAATGAAGAGGAAACCAGATCAGCGCTTCAGACACACACTCAGGAGAGCGCGGAAAAGTCTGCGACGCATTTGCAACCTCGTATATCTTTAGACGAGTATGTCGTTCTTGATGTCGAGACGACAGGACTGGATGCTTACAGAGATAAGATCATTCAGATATCTGCGATCAAATATGATGCGCAGGGGAAAATGATAAAGTGCTACAACACCTATGTAAATCCTGGTATCAGTATCCCTGCTTCGGTGTCCAGAATCAACCATATTACTGATGACTTGGTGTCTGGTGCCCCTTATGCGGAAGAGGTTGCCGATGACTTCCTTGCATTTGTTGGCAATGATGTAGTGGTCGGCTATAACGTTACATTTGACCTGAAGTTCCTGAATAACACTTTTGATGGAGCGTTTTCTGGGTGTCAGTATGTGGATGCACTATCTATTGCGCGAAAATGCTTTGACCTGCCAAATTATAGGCTTCAGACGGTTGCAAACTTCGCAGGGTTCAGATCAGATGAATTCCACAATTCGCTTGTTGATTGCGAGGCGGTAGCTGCTGTACTTCGTCGTGCAAGCGTTGATATCGGAAAATGGATAAAAGAATTTGGTGAGCGCAAGTCTTATGCTTCAAACTACAACCCAGTGCAGCCAGTATACCGCCCCGTTGAGAATAGTCGGCGCGGCTACGAGTACTGGGAGCGGGGCGAAGATGCGCGTGCAGAGGGTGATTTTGCAACGGCGTTGCAGCTTTATGACAGAGCCAGAAAAGAGGGCTTTAGGGGTCCTGTTCTCTATTCATCCTATGCAAAAATATACCGTAAGCGCAGGGAGTATGACCGCGAAATAGCAATTTTAGAAGAGGCTATCAACGCCTGTGATGGCTCTGCAGGAGAAGAGTTTTTTGCGCGCAGAGAACGTGCAAAAGAGTTGCGTGCCAATGCAGAAAAGAAGGCTGCAGAAGAGACGCTGCGAGCCCAAAAGAGGGAAGATCGTGCAGCAAGGAAATTACAGGAGGAAGAAGCTAAAGCACAGCGGGCTACGCAGCGAAATTCTCGGCGTATACGGCAGTTGTCTGACGAAGGTGAAGTCCTTGGAGAATTTGAGTCACTTGCCGAAGCAGAACGTATTATTGGAGTTAACAGAAAGAGTATTCGTGAAGCGGCCACTGGAAAGCAAAAACACGCTGGTGGTTTCCGGTGGGAGTATGTAGCCGTTGAGCAAACGCTGCCCGAAGCAGATATGCAAAGCGCCACCCCAGATGGAGTGGCGGACATAATTGAGATATAGACGGTGCCCGAATCGGACACCGAAGATCGTGCGCACGCAAAACATGCGTTCTCCGTTTGACGTGCGTATACGGCCAGAGGTATAATTTATACAGAGGGCGGGAGTGCGGCAAAGCTCCCCCCGCGGGAAAGGGGAGCGCAAAATGGATAAGGTGATCTGCCTCGGTATGACCGGTCATCCCGAGCCACGACAATAAAAAAGCCGCCCCTGAAGGAGCGGCAGATGTTCAACAGACTTGACAATTCAAAAATAGGCGGTTATACTCAAAGTAGAAAAAGGCGCTGCGACAAGCGGTTAGCCTCAGGAATTAGTCAAAGATTTTGACCGCTTACCTTGGCCGGGGGCGGTCATTTTCTTTTGCACATCTGGAAAACCAGAGTTGCAACGCCTATCAATACCAGCGTGTAAGCAAAAAGCTCACCGTAAGTAACCATAGACATCACCTCCCTTCCGGGAAGTGCTAACCGCCTGCCGTTCGTGCAGCGCCAAAAACAGAATAGCAGAGTCTCGTCGAAAAAGCAAGAATATTGTTGCAGGGGCGATAAATGCAGAGCGGCCATCGCCCGAAAGGACGACGGCTGCTCTTTGAGTTCTGCGCGCGAACTCCTGAGAGGGCAATGCGACGAGGACTATTGATCGTTGCGCTTGGAATCGGCTGCAAGCCGAGCTGCGAGGTCAAGGATCTCTTGCTGGGCGTCTGCGGATAAAGCCTCGAACAATGCAATGATGTAAGCCGGATCGTACATGATTTTCTCTCTCTCGGACGCCGCCCGTGTAGATTTGGCGCCGAGAAGATTATACCGAATTTTATGGCCAAAAGCTACGATAATATCGAGGAGGTGAGCTGTGGCATGCTATGCCCTAAATGCAAAACAGATATGCCGGACGATGCTAAATTTTGCAGCCAATGCGGGAGACGTCTGATAACTGCTCCACCCAAGCAGCAGACGAGGAGACGAGGCCGCGGACAGGGCACCGCGCGAAGGCGCGGTTCGACCTGGACCGCGGTGTGGACGGCCGGATTCGTTGTCGAGGATGGAAAGCTAAGGCAGATTCGGCATAGCAAAGGCGGTTTCGCAACCAAAACGGCGGCACTGGCCTATGCAGCAAATCCACCAGAGAAAGCGGAGATCCGCGAGCCTACATTGAGCGACTATTGGCAGACCTACGAAAAGTCCACCTTGTGTAAAAAGTCGGACTCAAAACAGACCGCACACGATATCGCATGGCGGCGGCTGAAGTCCATTGCCCATATCCCGATAGCTCGGCTCACGATCGGACAGCTGCAAGAGGTTGTCGACGCAAATACAAAAACGCACTATCCTGCCAAGGATATGCGGACGGTGCTCTCTCATCTTTACAAGCGAGCGGTGGCGGAGGGCGTTGTGCCGACAAACTTGGCTCCATACATTGAGCTGCCGCCGCTGCAGAAGCAGGAGATTAAGCCGTACACCAAGACTGAGATCGTCGCGTTTTGGAAAGCCTACGCGGATGGGGATACGTTTGTCGGATATATCCTCTTGATGATCTATACCGGCATGATGCCGGGTGAGCTGCGGAAGCTGACAAAAGCCATGGTAGACTTCGATAAGCTGGAGATTGTCGGCGCTGGTATCAAGACCGATGTTCGCGATAAAACGCCTATGGTTTTTCCGGAGATCATCAAGCCTGTGTTGCAGCAGCTATGCGAGACGTCCAGGAGCCGCAAAGGCTACGTCCTCGATATGAATGAGGATAACTTCTATGCGGAGTTCCATGCCGCGGAAAAGCGGTGCGGAACGCGCGACCTCAAGCCCTACTCGTGCCGGCATACGACAGCGACAGCTCTGGCCGTGGATAATGTGCACATGACTACGATAAAGGAGATCATGCGCCATAGCAATATCAGTACCACGCAGCTATACATTCACCCAGATACGCAAGCGATGCATCAGGGCATCGATGCGGTCGGAAAATCGGATTTGGAGAGAATCAAGGCACAATAATAGGTAACGCAGTAGTGTACAATGGCTAAAAAATGCAGAAATACCAACGGTTTTTGTACCCCTGCTAAGGGAGTAGGGCGTGTAAAAAGCGCCGCGGAGGTTCAAATCCTCTCTTCCGCGCCAAGTAAAAACCTTGAAGCCATAACGGTTTCAAGGTTTTTCTTGTTTTTGGTAAAAACGTTTTTGCTTCGATTTGGAATAGTTCCTTCCGTGGGCTATATTGTGGGCGACATAGTAGTTTACTTCACCGATTTTGTTCTACAGTTGACACTATTGTTTATAATTTTATCCTGGGCAGAAGATAGCAGCTCGTCCCACGAAATAGACTCTGTAGAATATCGGTAATGGTTACTGCATGTCCAAAACACTTTAGCCTTTGGTTGACCTCTTGCATAAAACGCTTTTGATTTTCCGGCGAGAGGCGGCTAAAGTCCTTTTGGAGTTCCAATCCTGATTTAGAAAGTTTTGCCATAAATTTCTCATATTGTTCTTGATCTGCAGTCATGTGACACCTCCGTACTTCTTTAGCGTGTTCTGCGCTCCCATAAAATCCTAGCACGCCTTCTATGGACTGGAAAGGCAGTATCGAATTTACAAACAAGTTCTGAACGAAAAGACAGCATTTCTTCTCGACGATTTTCCATTTTTCTGTTACATTACGGTTATCAAAACTTACGGAGAAAGACTATGACGAAAATCTTATTTATCTGCTTAGGTAATATCTGCCGCATCCCGATGGCGGAATTTGTGATGAAGGACCTGGTCGAAAAGGCAGGACTTGCCGACAAATTTCAGATCGACTCCGCGGCGATGTGCCGCGATGAGATCGGCAATCCCGTCTATCCGCCCGCGCGGCGCAAGCTCGCCGAGCACGGCATTTCCTGCGAGGGACACGCTGCGCGCCAGCTCACGGCGCAGGACTACGAGGAGTACGATCTGCTCATCGGCATGGAGGGCGCGAACCTCAAAAACATGCAGCGCATCTGCGGTGGTGATCCGGCGGGGAAGATGCACCGGCTGCTCGACTACACCGACCGCCCGGGCGACGTCGCCGACCCGTGGTATACAGACGATTTTGAAGCGACGTGGCGGGATGTCTCAGAGGGCTGCAAGTGCCTTTTGGCAGAGATCGAAAAAAGCGGGATTTGATGGCATTTCAAGACGGGAGGCAGACGATGAGCGAGATCAAGGTTCATATTTTCCACATCGGCAAGGTGTGCGTCGCGCCGGAGCTGCCGTTTGGCGGCGAGCATTACAGCGCGCTCAAGGCGTCTGGCGTGCTGGATAGAAAGTCGAAACGGCTCTGGCTGCCGGTTTCGGCCTATCTCATCGAGTGCGCGCACGGGAACGTTCTGTTCGACTGCGGCTGGCACCGCGATATGAGCCCGCACGGCGTCTTTGAGCGCAGGGCGCAGATCCGTTCGCTCAGCTCGCTGCCGCTGTATTCTACGAATCAGGTTGTTGTCGAAAGCAGTGCGGCCATCGACGAGCAGCTCGCGGCGCGGGGCGGCGCGCCTGTCGATTGGGACGCGGTGCTGCTCTCGCATCTTGACTGCGACCACGCGAACGGCCTCAAGCTGGTCGCGGACGCGAAAAAAATTCTCGTTTTGAAGGACGAACTGCGCTTCGCGGAGAACGGCTCACCCGTCAACCGCATCCGCTACAATGCGGACTGGTGGCGCGGCACGAAGATGCAGACCTTCGACTGGAATGGCCTTATGGGCTCCGCAGGCCGGTCTTACGATGTGTTCGGCGACGGGATGCTCGTGATGGTCAACATTTCGGGCCATTCCAAGGGCCTGTGCGCGCTCAGGATCACGGGGGAGAACGGGAGGTTGCGCCGACGGCGGCTACGCGAAAAAATCGTGGGAGCAGATGCTGCTCTCCGGCATCGCCGACGACCGCGCGGCGCAGAAAAAGTCGCTCGCGTGGATCAGGGCACAGAGTCGGGAGCGGAACTGCGTTGCGTGCATCGCCAACCACGATTTCGATGTCA